>CEUH01021397.1_pt1 | contig 16361 bp, 8 predicted proteins | sample 356461 | NCBI WGS metagenome assembly CEUH01 (sample SAMEA2623275, study PRJEB7988) | marine metagenome | isolation source: saline water (ENVO:00002010), including
ATCCTTTTAATAAAAAATATGTAGAAAAAATTTATAAAATTAGTGATACGGGTGGTATTGACCAAGCACTCGGTAATAGTGAAGATGTAGAATTAGAATTACAAGGTTTTAATCTAACAAATATACACATTCTTGATGTTGGAAGTTATAAAGTTGGAGTTAGCACATCTATTAATAATACTCCAGCAGAATGGCAAGCAAAATCATCAATGAGATATAATATACTTCATTCTCAAATTGTTGAAATAATGGTTCCATGTAATATTGAATTAAGAGCAGGTGATGTTATCAAACTTGAAATTGAAGCTTTGGCAGATGAAAAATGTAGTGAAGGTATAGATAAGAGACAGAGTGGTAAATATCTTATTTTACATTTGTGTCATTATTTTGACTCTAATAAATCAGTGACATCATTAACACTCGCTCGTGATACATATGGTTTACACGTAAGTAAAAAATGAATAATAACGTTTTCATAGGAAAAGTCGTATCTTTTGATAATCAAGCAGATCAAGTCACTGGTCAAGGTTGGGGATGGAGATACAAGGTTCGTATTTTAGATCATTACTCTGAACAAGATGGAATTGAAGATAGGGATGTTGTATACGCTATGGTTTTATTACCTGCCACTGCTGGTAGTGGAGCAAGAGAAATGATGCAAACACCGAGAATATCTCAAGGTGATACTGTAATAGGTAGATTTCTTGCTGATGACAATATGGCACCCATAATTGATGGTGTTTTACCAAGAACAAAAAGTGATGAAATAGGTGATGGTAAATTTGATCAGACAAAAGGATTTACAAATGGAAGCACAGAGGGAATATTAGGTGGACAAGAATTTAATGAAAACGATAATGTCAGCACACCTGGTTTAAAAACATGTAAAGGTGTACAAAAAGGTGGAGGAAAGGGAAGAAATGTGCCTCAAGTGTCATTGCAAAATTTAGGTATTGATCCAAATTTACCACCACAAGTTAATGCCATTAAGAAACCACGAGTGGTTGAGGAGATTGAAGAACTTAAGGAGATTGAAAATATTGCGGATTTAAACTTTGAAATAACCTGATAAATAAGTATAATATAAAACTCTTATAATGACAGAAGCACAACTCTCAATATCTGAAGAGCAAATCCAAGCATATAAGAAATTAATAGAACTTAACCCACCAAATTGGGATGGTGCTATTAAGGAGATTAAATCTGTCTTTCCTGATTTAGCTGAAGTAAATCCTTTAAATCAAGAGCAGATTGATAAACTGTCTATTAGTGATCAAATCAAAAGATTTAAACAATTAGAAGAATATAAAAAACCAACTAAAGTATGTGTAGAACCATTGTCACCAAATCTTGGTCAACTTGTTTCAGGTGCAAATCCATGTAAAAATAATTTTTTCGATAATGTTGATATAAGTTTGAAGAACTTTTTTAATAAAGTTACTGAAATTGATGGTGCTGGTTTAAATCTTGCAAGTGACATGAAATCGGTGACTAATGAGATATCAAACGCAAGCACTGCTTTTACTGGACAGATAACAAATGCATTATCTGATAGTTTAATAGGTTATATAAAAGGTGGATTATCAGGCATTGAAGCAAAAACCTTTGCAGAATTTGCTGCTAGTGGTAGACCAGTAACAGCTGCCATTGCACAAATTACAAAACTACAGGAGGGTATGATTGAACCCTCTGCAAAAATGTTTAGTGGATTAGATTGTTTAGGATCAAAAGTATCAGATGCATTAAAAGGTACAATCGAAGACATGCTTACTGGTATGATAAAAAATGTTACAAATGTTCCTACGTGTGCGGTGCAACAATTCACTGGTGCAATAGCAGGTAAAATAAACAAAGAAATAGATCAGGTAATGACACCTCTCATCAATCCAATATCAAATACCTTTAGTGGTCTTGGAATAGAGGGTGGACTTTTTAGTGTTAAGGATTTCATATCTGGAGGTGTTGATACTATATCAAAGGCATCTGATCTTTTTAAATGTGGTGGTGGAGATACGTGTGTTTCAAGTAATGTATATAAAATGGGTGTTGGTTTAAGACCTGCTAGATCAAACAAACAACAACAAAATTTAATTGATGGAGCATTATCACTTGGAACTCGAATGACTGATGGAGTTTCAAATAAAATTGGAGAATTTGAAGAAGAATACGGTCAATGGAGTATTTTCGGAACACAGGTAGGGACACCAAGTGGATTGGAACCATGTAATACAACAAATATTTTTAATTGCGGACCTCCTAAAATAGAATTTTTTGGTGGAGATGGAAGTGGTGGTGCTGGTGAAGTTATTCTGGGTAAATTCATAGACAAGTTAGATGTAGATGACATATTTGGATCTTTCTCTAGAACTGCGAGTATTGCTGGAGTTAGAATCACAAAACCAGGTTCTGGATATACAACAGCACCATTAGTGTCATTTACTGATTCATGTGGTCAAGGTTATGGTGCATTTGGTAGAGCAATAATTGATCAGAATCAAAATTCACCCACTTTCGGACAAATTAAAGATGTTATCATAATCAGTGAAGGTGAAAATTATCCTGTTGCAGAATATACAACAGGTAAAGGTGGTATTCAAGAATTGTTTATTAGTAAAGTAATTGTTGACAATCCAGGTATTAATTATAAACCCGAAGACTTTATCACTGATGATAATCTTAAATTAATACTTAAAGATGATGGAAGTGTTGCTGGAGTGGATGTAGTAGAGCAGATACCAACTGATATTTTACCAACAATAAATATTTCTACAAGAACTGGATCAGGTGCGATTTTACGACCAGTGATTTCAATTGAAAGATCAACAAGAGAAGAAAGGTTAATTCAAGTGATAGATTGTATCTTACCAAAGGAAAATTATCAGATTATTGAATCAGAGGAGTCAATTGCTCCTGAAATTTCGATTGATACATTAGTTGAAACTCCTCCAGAGCAAATGAATGAAGTTGTGACATCTGAAGAGGAAGCAGATGACATGGTATCAACAACTTCAACATCTGAAACACCAATTTCAACTACTTACGAAACAACAACAACATCAACAACACAAACATCTACACCAGAATCTCCAAGTCAGTCAAACGAATCTTCTTCACCTCCTGCATCCACACCACCATCTTCGCCACCATCGTCACCACCACCATCACCACCACCATCACCACCTAGTGGTGGAGGATATGGAGGAGGATATTAATGTCATCACAAGAAAAAAGACAAATTAATGCTTTTGGTCCGAATTGTTTTATAGAAACAGGATCGAATGAGATGGGTGCTGCAGGTAATACTGCGATGGCACTATGTTCAAAGAATGATTCTGGACATCAATTCAACGTAACACAACATGGTAGTGGTTTAGCACGTATCCATAGTGATGGAACTTTGGAAATAGCTGCTGGACAATTGGAAAATGCTGTTCAATCAAATGATGGACAAGCGATCATGATTCAGACAAATCATGGAAAGTTTGATATTGTTGTAAAAAATAATTCATTAAACATTAAAGCAACTAATATTACAATTGATGCAGAGGATACTTTAGTTTTGCAAGGGAATAATGTAAGAATTGGTAGATCTGAAAAGAACACCTCCACAAGTAATGTAGACATACATGGTAATCGTGTTCATATTCATAATCCTCGTGATGGTAACATGGCAATTGTATTAAGAACTCATAATATGTTTTCAGCTTTTGCTGGAAGTTATGTTAGTTTAGCTAAAGTTGCGTCGAAAATTGGGGCAGGAGGATTTTTCTGATGGCAGTTAATGCAGACCAGACATTTTCAGGTGACTCTATTTTTGAGAACATTTATGTTCATGGTAAGTTAGTCGCACCAGAAGAGGCAGTAAGTATATTCAGACAAATACTGGTTAAAGAAGGTATACAAATAACTGGTGATCGTGGATTACCTGGAAAATTTGGAAAAATTCCTGCATTACAAGCTGCTGGTAATGTAAAAATCATGGGTGCCATATATGATGAGCTAGATGGTTCATGGGATAATTGGGACGAAACTGGAGAGTTTACTGGAACCACTGGAAGTCTTCTTGTGACAGGGGTATCAACATTTGCGTCTGCACAAGTTGCTGATAATCAATTTCATATTGGTTTTGGAGGAACTGTTTTAACTGCAACAACTGGAATTGGATCTGTTGGTATTGGTGGAACAACAAATCCTGAACAAGCACTTGATGTTCGTGGAAGTGTAAAAATTGATAATGATATATTTGATTCAACAAATTCATCTGGAGTTAATGGTGCTTATTTAAATCAAGATGCTGGTGGTATACGTTGGATAACTGTTACACCAGGAAATGCAGCGAGCATTCTTGTTCAGGATGAGGGTGTATATCTACAAAATGCTGGAGTGGCAGCTACTTTTACTGCTTTAAATTTTGTACAACTTAATAGTCTTGGTCTTGGAACTGATACACTAATACCAATTCCAGATCCAAGTAATCCTGGTTTTATTGCAAGAATACAAACTAAAGATTTATGGGGAACTAGTGGATCTGGTAGTAATTCATCCATTTACAGGATGACTAATGTGGGTATTCAAAATAATAATCCATCATCTACTTTAGATGTAACAGGAACATTTCATGTTTCAGGTTCTGTTGATTTCGATTCATCACTTAACCTTGACGGACCAGCGATATTTAATAGCACAATGCAGTTAGGTGGTAATGCTACATTACAATCTGATTTGAACGTGCAAGGTGCTGGTGATTTTGACACCACATTGAACGTAGATGGTTCAACCACACTCAATTCAACTCTTGATGTTGATGGGAGAACTGATCTTAATAGTGAGTTAGAAGTAGATGGAGCAACAGTTCTAAAAAATACTTTAACGGTTGAAGGTGAAGCTGACTTCGATAATTCACTCAACGTAGATGGAGAAACAGTTTTAAATGGAAGTGTAGAACTTAATAGTATTTTAAAAGATATCAATAATGACGATGGAGTTGGTGCTGCACAAACTGATTATAGATTATCATCAGTTGGATCTGGTGTATCATGGAGACCATCTGGTGTTCAAACAAAGAGAACATTATGGGTTACAAAGAACGGGATGGATAGTAATAGTGGACTGCTAGAAGGTGATGCTAAATTTACTGTTGCTGCTGCAGCTGCCATTGCTGAACCAGGTGACACGATTAAAATAAGATCAGGAGTTTATAATGAGGCAAACCCGATAGGATTAAGAACTGATGTAGCGATTTCAGGTGAAGATTTAAGACTTGTTACTATAGTGCCTAATAATCCAAATAAAGATGTTCTGCATGTAAGAAGAGGTTGTTTGGTAGAAAATTTAAGTTTCGCAGGTATATCTCATGCAACAGATCACTCTGGATGTGGTTCAGTTGCTTTTCCACCTACTGAAAATTCTGATAAAGCAATTAGTGGTTATATTGCTTTAGGTCCTGCGAATGAAGGTCCAAGTGGTAGATGGAGATCACCTTACATAAGAAACTGTACAAACTTCATGACTGGAAGTATCGGTATGAAGATAAATGGTGATCATGCAAACGCAGCATTTACGGGAATCAATAGTTTAGGTCAAGATTTGAAATCTATGGTATGCGATTCATTCACACAATATAATGAAGCAGGTATTGGTGTATCAATTACGAATGATGGATATGCTCAATTAGTTTCAATATTTACGATAGGATGTGAAAAAGGTATCTACGTTGATTCTGGTGGACAATGTGATCTTACAAACTCTAACTCATCATTTGGTATCTTTGGTTTAGTTGCTGATGGTGTTGGTGATACGCAATTTACTGGAACTGTAAACACTGCCACAGTTGCGGAGGGTGATTCATTTGTATTGAACAATGTTAAAGATGATCTTAATAATGTAAGAAAACCATTTGATGGACAAGCATTCTTCTTTAAATTAAATTTAGATGATTATGCTGACACAGCATTAGGTAAAACAGGAATCACAACAGCTCCACTTAATTTAGTCAGAAGCATCAAGATTACAGATGGTGGATCAGGATACAGTCAGACTGCTCCACCAAACGTGACAATTACTGCACCAGCAGGTCCTGAAGCGATACTTGCAGAGCTATCTGCGAACGTAAGTGCAGCAGGTACAATTACCTCTGTTGATGTGATTGCAAGTGGTAGAAACTTCTTACCAACTGGTGTGGGTGCGAATCAGCAAGATGTAACTATATCATTCTCAAGTGGATCAGCAACTGCTGTTGCAGAAATGGATCCGATATTCTTTACTGTAGAAACAGCAACCGAACCAACAAACGCTGGATTGACCACTGTTACTTTTAATGAGTTTGTTCCATATGCAGTCTCTGCTGGTTCAAGTAGTGAATTTAAGAGGATCAGTCGTATCATCACGAGTTCCCATTCATTTGAATACATAGGTGCTGGTACAGATATAAATAGTTCCAACCCTTTCCAAGGTGGTGAACCTATACCTGAAAATGAAATTGTTGCAATAAATGGAGGTCAAGTCCCATTTACCAGTACTGATCAAAAAGGTAATTTCAGAATCGGTCAAGGTCTAACAGTTGATCAGACTACTTCTACAATTCGTGGAAGAGATTTCAACAGAGCGATTCAAGCACAGTTAACACCATTAATATTAGCATTGAGATAAATGGCAATTGCACCAGTAAATAAATTTATATCATTGGCTGTACCTGTAGCACCAGGTGAACAAAAGTTATATGAAGTTCCAACAGGAGCGTCCTCCCTTTTGTTATACGCACAAGTATCCAATGTAGGAATCAATACATATCCAACAGTTACACTTATACAACGTAGAGAATCAAGAAGCACAAATAATAAGAGAGATATAAGAATTATAAAAGATATTGAGATACCACCAAATGATGCAGCGATTCTAATTGATGGTAGATTAGTTTTAGAAAAGACAGCAACAACGATTGATAGATTATTCATCAAAGGTAATCAGACAGGTATAACTACGATTACAAATGTTATATATGATGAACCATCTGGTATCGCCACAGTCACCACAATGGATCCTCATGGTTTATCTTCGGGTGATGGAGTAACTCTTGCAGGTATTGCATTTACATGTTCAAGTAACGCTGGTCTTACCACATCAATATTTCCAGATCCACAACAATCTTATATTGTCGACCTTGTAGGGTTCACTACAGAGTTCTCTGCAGTCGTTGGAAGTTCAAAAAACTACAAACATTTTTATAATCCAGCGATACATTTCTTTGTAAGAGCAAGGGAAAATGCTATCAGTGTAGTTGGTGGAAGCACATTCTCTGTAACGAATGTCATATATGATGGTAGATCTGGTATGACTACTTTCACAAAAGCGAGTCATGGACTATCAGCACCAACAGCAGTGACCGCAGGTGCTGGAACAACTTACAGTCCAACTGTGGGTATCTTGACTGTGACAGCAAACAATCATGGATTCTCAAATGGTGATCTTGTTAAATTGGAAGATGGTGCAATAACATTCAGTTGTGATTTAGATAATCGTGCAACAACACATCCATACCCAAGATATGGTGATCCAGCAAGTAAAAAATATTTACCAATATCAAATGTAACTACAAACACATTCCGTCTTGATGTAGGAACATCATCAAATACAAGCCAACATTACTTTGAAGCAGGAGCAACTAATGGAGTTAAAAAAGCAAATAGTATTGTGGGTATTGCTACAACTTCCATAGTGTTTACATGCACACAGGATAATAATTCAACTGAACACGCATATCCAAGAACTACAGATTACGCCCATAATCGTAATCTTGGTGTAGATTCAGTCACAACGGACACATTTGCAGTCTATGTTGGCGTATCATCAAGTGGTGGTTTGGTTGCTCCATTACAGATGGAGTTTATAGCAAGTATTCTAGAAAATAGCACGACATAATTATGACCAAGTATTTGAGTGGCAGAGTCAAGATAAGAGATCATACTGGTCTAACAACTGACAGATACAAATATCTTGGACTCGATCAAGCAGAACCAAATTTAGGAAATCCAATTGGTACATTGCCAAATGTGCCATCTGGCACTCAATTTCAAATTGTTGCGATTCCGTCAAGACCTGGCGAAAGATTTTGGGTTCCAATTCAGGGTGGATTAATTCCAGGTTCTATAAGTGTATTTGATGAAGGAACACTTGTAGGAACTTTAAGTAGTATCACTCAACTAAATTTTGCTGGAACAGGTATTGGAGTAAGTGCAAATAACTTGGGAATTGCTGCTACGATCACAGTAGCACCACCTGGTGCCGATAATAGTGTTCTATTTAAAGATAGTGGCGACTTTGCAACATCATCAGGACTGACATTTGATGATTCAACTGATTTATTATCAATCGGTGGTGCATTAGATATCAACAATGGTTCAAGATTTAGAGTTACTAATTCAGGTCTGGTCGGTATCGGGACCACAAATCCTACACAAGAACTTCATGTGGTCGGAGATATTAGATTATCAGGCACATTGGTTGATCAAGGCAATTCTGCTGGTGTCACAGGTCAGGTTCTTGTAAAAAATTCTACAGGTGGATTAAGTTATATTAATCAAGGTAGTGTTCAAGCAGGTGCTGGTGGTAATGTTAAAGAACTTCAGTATCATAACTCGTCTGGATTAATTGATGGTGCAACTGGTATCGTATATGATGTAAGCACACAATTTTTGGGTGTTGGTATAGCTAATCCAAGTAAAAAATTAGATGTTGGTGGAGATATAAGAGTAGATGGAACAAGTAATTTATCAAACATAGTCATATCGGGATTTACAACTCATAATGCAAATGCAAATTTCCAAGATGATGATAAATTATTTTTTGGAACTGGATTAGATTTATCAATATTTCATGATGGGGATAATAGTTTTATAACTGATTCTGGAGAAGGAGATCTTTATATTAGAGGATCTAATATAGTTCATCTGCAATCTAGTACTGGTGAAGATGGAGTAAAAGTAATTACAAATGGAGCCGTTGAATTATACCATGATAATATATTAAAATTGAACACAACTATTTACGGAATTGATGTTACGGGAACTGTATCTGCCGATGGATTGACTGTAAGTGGTATTGCAACACTCCCACAAACATCTTTTACTGGTGACGTAGAGGTTCAAAATTTAAAAGTTAGTGGTATTTCAACTCTTGGTAATATTAAGATAGAAAGTAATACACTTGGCACACAGTCTGGTAATTTACTTCTTGATTCATTTGCTGGTACTTTACAGACTAACGATGTTTTATTTGTAAATAACGCAACATCATCAACTAATAAAGATAACGGATCTATAATTACACAAGGTGGTATCGGTGTAGAGGAGAATGTAAATATTGGGGGAAATCTTGGTGTCACAGGAACATCAACACTTGCAGGTATTGTAACCACTGGATCTGATTTATTTGTAGGTGGTAACTTAAATGTATTAGGAGATGTTGTCTATGATGAAGTTCAAGGTAGAAACCTATTAGTTACAGGTATATCAACATTTCAAGGACAAATCACATTAGCATCGAATATCATTCCGTTTGCAAATAATACTTATGATATTGGTAGTAGTGGGTTAAAGTTAAACGAAGTATTTGCTACAAATTTTAGAGGTCTTGCTGATAGTGCGACTGTATTAGCAAATAATAGAACATTTAGTATTACTGGTGACGGTAACGCAGTTGGAGTTTCTTTCAATGGATCAAATGACGTTGCACTCAATTTGAGTTTGACTAATACAGGTGTAACTGCTGATACATATGGATCAACTGTAACAATACCCGTGATTACCGTTGATGCAAAAGGGCGTGTAACATCAGTAGTCAATACAGGTATAAACTTTGGAACTGCGACTGTGCAACAGGCACAAACAGTACAAACACAAACAAGATCAGTATCTTCAGATCATTTTCTAACTTTTGTTGATAGTGATAATTCGACTTCAGGATCTTTTGAAAATTTATTTACTGATGCTAGTGTAAAATATAATCCAGGTACAAATGTATTGACTGTACTTGGTGATATACATGCGAGAGCAGGATCTAGTAATAATGATTATACACTTCTTCATGGTGGAACAATTGAATTGAATAGACAAGGAAGTGATGCTTTAATTGATTTTAGAACAACAATTTCTGAAGATTTTGATTGTCGAATACAACAGGTAAGTAATGGTTTTGAATTTTTTACTGGTGGTAATACAAATTCACTACCAAGATTAGTCATAAATTCTGATGGACATGTCATTCCTAAATTAGACAGCACATATGACCTTGGACTGACTGGAACAAGATGGAGAAATGTTTTTGCTGATAATGTCACAGCAAGCATCACTGGTAATTCTGATACAGCAACAGCACTTCAAAATGTAAGAACGTTTACGATTACAGGAGATGTTGATGCTCCAGCACAAAACTTTGATGGTACGGGTAATGTCACCCTCAACACAACTTTAGATACAGTCAATAGTAATGTTGGGACATTTGGTAACACAACTGGAACATCATACTCAAGAATCACAGTTGATGGTAAAGGAAGAATAACTGCAGCAAGTGAGGTTGCCATTGATTTCCTTACATCCACTGTTGGTACAGCACAAAATGCAAATGCGATTCGCACAGTTACAAGGGATACAAATGCAACTCATCATATAACATTTGTTGATTCTGATAACTCATCAAATACTTATGAAAGTGTTTTTACTGATGAGTCATTAAAATATAATCCAAGCACTGGTTTACTTACACTCGGTGGATCACTTCATGTTACAGTTAATAATGTAACTGGTGGTGGTATTGAGTTAGGCGATGATGGTGATATCGTTGATTTAAATGATGGATATTGTTCAATCAGAATGGCAAATGGTGTCAGAATATATGATGCAGAAGGTGGTGGTAGTGCAAGATTAAGGTTTGCTACATCAGGTGATTCTGTCATTTTACCAGAGGATAATAATCAATATGATATTGGTAACTCATCACTTAAGTTCCGTAATATATTTGCAACAACATTTAACGGTGCATTTCAGGGAACAGCTAATTTCGCTGATGCTTTGTCAAACTCTCGAAACTTTAGTGCGACGGGAGATATATCAGCATCAGCAGTATCATTTAATGGAACTGGTAATGTAAATCTAGTTACTTCTCTTGCTAATAGTGGTGTGTCTGCTGGAACTTATGGAAATTCCACTGGCACACAATATGCACAAGTTACTGTTGATGCAAAGGGGAGAGTTACTTCTGCAAGCACTAGAAATATCAATTTTACTAACGCGACTGTTCAAACAGCAGTTCAATTAGCAAATAATCGTAACTTTAGTATTGATGGAAATACAGGAACAAACAATGCTGGTGATGTATCTGCTGCTGGTGTTGCATTTAATGGTACTGCCAATGTCATATTAAGAGGTAAATTAAAAACAATAAGTGGATTATCAGCGGGACAATTTGGTAATAGTCAAAATACACCTGTTGTAACTGTAAATGATCAAGGTCTTGTGACTGCCATCAGTCAAACGGGTATAAACTTTGGTACTGCAACTGTTGCACAGGCAAACAAATTAACTAATCCAAGAACCTTTACAGTTTCTGGTGATATAAGCACTGATAATATATCCTTTGATGGTACTGCAAATATTAATCTTACAAATGCAACTTTAGCAGCAACAGGAGTGAGTGCTGGAACATATGGAAGTTCCACTCAAGTTCCAATTCCTACTATTGACGCAAAGGGAAGAGTCACAAGTATCACTACAACTGGTATTAACTTTAGTGCAGCGACTGTTTCACAAGCAAATACAGTAAGAACACAAGTAAGGGCAACTAACGCATCGCATTACTTAACTTTTGTTGATAGTAATAATGGATCTCTCTCATATGAAAGTGTTTATACAGATGGTGATTTATATTATAATCCAAATACAAATGTTCTTGTATCTCAAAAAATCAAACCAGCACAAATTCAAAATGCGAGTGGTAATACAGGATCTACTGGTAATGTTCCTGTGGCGAATGGATCAGGTGGTTGGGATTGGGGTGTACCCTCTGCTGGATCATCATTACAAATATTCTCTGATGAAACAGATTCTTCAACTTTACATTATCTTACTTTTGTTGAGGGAAGTGGTGATGGCACAAAAAATTTAAGACATGATGATCAGTTACATTACAATCCAAGTAGTAATTTATTTACTGTTAGTAAGATTAGACCAGCAACAATTCAGGAATCAACTGGTAATTCTGGAACAACTGGCGAGGTTCCGATTGCAAATGGTTCTGGTGGATGGGCATGGGGAACTGCAAATGCTGGTGGTGCTCAAAGCGTACAGGCATCTGAAGAAGATACAAATGCCACACGATACATTGCATTTTTAAATGGTAATAATGGCACACAGAATAGTGTATTTTATGATGACCAATTAACTTATAATCCACAATCTAATTTATTTACACTACTTGCAGCAAGAATCACTGAACTACAGGATAGTACAGGTGATAATGGAAATAATGGTCAAGTTGCTATGTCTAACGGTAGCACATGGAGTTGGGAAACTATCAACTTAAATAGTGTCCCTAATGCTTCTAACGCAGACCAGATCAAGACTCAATCTAGAGGAAATAATTCAACTCATTATCTGACATTTGTAACTGACAATAATTCAACAGCAACTGCAGAGACAGTCTATACTGATGCTGGAATTAGTTATAATCCATCGACAAATGATTTACGATTAAATGGTAGTATATCTCTTAATCATGATAATGATACAGGTGGTGGTGTTCGTCTATCTGATGATGGAGACATAGTTGATTTGAATGATGGATATTGTTCAATGAGATTCGATAATGGTGTAAGAATTATGAATACTGGTGGTAATTTAGGATCTACACCAAACACTGTTAAAATTACACTTACTAATGGTGGACAAATTTTATGCACAGATAACATCACTGCTTTCGCATCTGACATGAGATTGAAGACAAATATCACACCAATTGAAAGTCCTCTAGAAAAACTCATGTCATTGAGTGGATTTACATTCAACTTTAATGATACTGCTGCTGATCTTGGATATGATAAGGAAGAGATTCATGTTGGAGTATCTGCTCAAGAAGTTAAGGAAGTTTTACCAGAAGCTGTTGCTCCTGCACCCGCTGATGAAAACTATATGACTGTTCGTTATGAGAAACTTGTGCCATTGTTGATTGAGGCAATGAAGGAACAACAACAAACAATAGAGAATCTTAAGTCACGATTAGAAAAACTGGAAGGTTGACATAATAATCTTGATCCTATATAATGAGTGGGTACGGGTATCACTTATGTCTTTTGATGGATTTGTAGAATCAGTCTTAATTAACATTTCATCTAGAAAATTTGTTATCTTTAGTGATACTGGAGAGGAGAGATATATAAAATGTGAAACACCTGATGAATTTATGGGTGTGCTTAAAATTTGTAAACAAAAATTAGATGAAGAACAAATCTATTTTACACCAATCACCTCACAAGATAAAAGAAGAAGAAGAAAAAGAAAAAAATCAAATGAGGGAACATGATGATGAAATTGTACGTATCCACACAACACATGATGATGGATGCTGATAAATACTTAAAAACCCATGAAATCTTTCGATAAATTAAAAGAGAATATCGATACTCTTCGCCAAAAACAAAGAGACGCAGTAAGTAAATTTAAATCAACTCCAAATCCATCCGTTAACAGAGAAAAACCAAAGGAGAAAGAGCATGATGCTGATGTTAGTGCGAGAGAGAAACTTGCTGCACGTTTAAAAGCGAAAAGGAAAGCAATGCAAAGGCAAGCCATGGTTAATCAAGTAAGGTCTGAAGTTCAACAGGATTCCAAAGCGGATAAATAGAACATAGTAATATTTTGTGTAAGTTAAGCGATGCCTCTTAATAAGTTAGAGAATTTTATAAAGAACACAGAGGGAAAAATTCTCTATGTAAATCCTAATGATCTGGATGCTACTGATAGTATATCAAATCAAGGTAATTCATTAGCACAACCATTTAAAACGATTCAAAGAGCTCTGCTTGAATCTGCGAGATTTTCATATGTAAGGGGAACAAATAATGATATAACCGAAAAGACAACAATATTAGTATATCCTGGTGATCATGTAATTGATAATAGACCTGGTTTTGCAATCTATAATAATAGTGGTACTGCATACGCAGTTCCCCCATCAGGTGGTGTTGGTACTGTTGCACAAGATACTTTAACTCTAAATCTTACATCTAATTTTGATTTAACTCAAGAAGATAATATTCTTTATAAGTTTAATAGTATAAATGGTGGATGTATTATCCCTCGTGGTACGTCAATTGTTGGTCTTGATTTAAGAAAAACAAAAATCAGACCTCTATATGTTCCAAATCCAACTGATCCAAGTGTTGGAACATCTGCAATTTTTAGAATTACTGGTGGTTGTTACTTTTGGCAGTTTTCTTTCTTTGATGGTCTTGATACAGGTCTTGTATATACAGATGATTCTGATTTCTCTACAACTAATCAAGCAAAACCTACTTTTTCTCATCACAAACTAACATGTTTTGAATATGCAGATGGTGTTAATAACCCACCAGGTTATACCATCACTGATTTGGATATGTATTATAGTAAACTATCCAATGCCTTTAATTTAGCATCAGGTAGAGATATTGATCAAAAGTTCCCCTCAAATACTCTTGGGTTCTCAAAACAGAGAATGGAATTTGAGATAGTTGGTGCATTTAAATCTGACCCCATCCCTGTATCAGGCGGTAGTATTATTTCTGGAGATGGAAATACACCTGGTTCTGTTGTGACTGTATCAACTCCACAAGATCATGGATTAAATGTAGGAACACCAATAAAGATAAGAGGTGTTACTCCAGTCGACTATAATATTTCAACAAAGGTGGCAACTGTTGCAAATAGTAAACAGTTTACATATGTTTTACCTTTTGTACGAGAAAACTTACCAGCAACACCAAACATTTCTTCTGCAACAATTACTGTTGAAACAGATACTGTATCTGGTGCATCCCCTTATATCTTTAACTGTTCATTAAGATCAGTATTTGGTATGCAGGGAATGAAAGCAGATGGTAAAAAGGCAAATGGATTCCGTTCAATGGTTGTTGCCCAGTTTACTGGTATTTCATTGCAGAAAGATGATAGAGCATTTGTAAAATATAATCCAACAAATAGATTATATGAGGGTATCGCACTTACAACTGTAAAAGGATCTGCATTATCAACACAATCTTCATCTTTAGATCAATCCACAGTTTATCATTTAGATTCAGGTGCGATATATCGAACTGGATGGGATACAACTCATATATCAATTATTAATGATGCAGTTTTACAGGTTGTATCTGTATTTGCAATAGGTTACAATAAACATTTCGATGCTCAATCAGGTGGTGATGCATCTATCACTAACTCAAACTCAAACTTTGGACAAATATCACTTGTTGCTGAAGGATTTAAGAAAGAAGCATTTGCAAAAGATAACAAAGGATTTATAACATCAATTATCACTCCGAAAGCAATCACAACCAAAAGTTTACCTATTGATTGGTTACAACTTGATGTTACAAAAACAAAATCAGTTGGTATATCAAGTCATTTGTATCTCTTTGGATTTGAAGATAAAGATGATGCACCACCAATTTTAATTCAAGGTTATCGAGTTGGTGCAAAAATTGATGATTCATTATCCGTTCAAGTTGGATCAGCAGCAACTGTCACAGCACATATTCAGATGCTTGATAATATCATCGGTGCTGGATCTACAATAGGTATTGGAACAAATACAAGTGAGAAAAGATATGTAGTTACATCTGGTCCTACAAACAATGTATTCACAGTTCCAACTCATACAATTCAGACAGGTGAGAAGGTAAGAATATTCAGTGATGATGGTGATTTACCAGAAAATATAGAAGAAAATAAAGTTTACTTTGCGATCAGAGATTCAGATACACAAATCAAACTTGCATCAACTCTTACTAACGCTAACAATAATACAGCGATTACAGTCTTTCAAGGTACAAAATTATCAATCGTAAGTCGTGTTCATGACAAGGAAGCAGGTGAAATTGGATCACCAATTCAATATGATGATGTAAACTCACAGTGGTTTATTAAAGTTGCAACAACAAACAGTGCATATACATCAATCAATTCAAGTTCTGGGATAGTAAAAACAAAGACATCATTCCTCACAAGAAGAGATGATGACAGATCACTTGACGATAAAATTTATAGAGTTCGTGTCGCAATACCAAAAGAACTTCCTAATACAAAAAATCCAGAAGAAAGTTTTATTATACAGGA
>CEUH01056641.1_pt1 | contig 16338 bp, 14 predicted proteins | sample 356461 | NCBI WGS metagenome assembly CEUH01 (sample SAMEA2623275, study PRJEB7988) | marine metagenome | isolation source: saline water (ENVO:00002010), including
AACAGTTGGGTTACTTCTTTGGAAGTGGGCGATGCTATCAGTAACCTGATCAAGGCCCAGGGAATTTTATTTATTTTTTTCGCAGTGACTATCCTAATCAAATCACAAAAAAAATGGTTTAATTATATATACATTATCATTTCAATTAACCTTTTATTTCTGGCGGTATTGAAATATCTCGACAGCAGAGTTGGAATAGGAAACCTTCTTGAACATGCTTCCCAATTTTGCATGCCTCTGATCATATTTTTCATTGCTAGAGACAAAAGCATAAAGGGTATGTCGTTAATTATTGCCAAGGTTAGTATTGCTTTCGCATTTATATTTCATGGTTTATTTGCAATTAATTTCAGACATGAAATGATAATTTTTGACCATGCTCGACCTGGTCATTTTACGGAAATGGTTATGCTTTCGTTGGGCATTAATCAGGAATCTCTCGCCAATTCAATTCTTGTAATTGCAGGAATCCTTGATTTCATATCAGCAGCTCTCATTTTTTCTAAAGGAACTCCAAGAAATATTGGACTTTTATACATGTTAATTTGGGGCTCATTGACCGCAATGGCTCGCCCATGGTCTCGATTTGATAGTTACGAAATTGTTGAAAGTTTGAACATTTGGATTCCTGAAATGCTTTATAGAGCGCCTCATTTTATGATTCCTGTGTGTCTATTGCTTGCACTTAAGGTAAAAAGCGAGCATGATAAATTACCCCTGAAAAAAAATCATACATGAAATCCCTCTACCTCATTATTTTTGTTCTTATCTTTAGCTTTAAAGCATTTGCAAAAACAGATAAATACCGACTTATTTGGAATTCAAACCCACACTCTTCCATTACAATAGCCTGGTGTAAAATTGATGGCTTAGGAGCTAAAGTTCACTATGGAGAAGTATCCCAACTTAAAGATGGAGTAGACTATCCATTACAACAAGAAGTTCATAGGAAAACATTATTCCTCGATCTCAAAAGTAGGTTTGCCAGACTAACCGGACTTAAACCTAATACTGAGTATGCATTTGTAATTAGAGATGACAATTCTGAGAGTAGACAATTCACCTTCAAGACTGCTAGCAAAGGTAATGAAAATTTTTCTTTTTTGGCGGGAGGTGACAGTAGAAACAATCAAGCAGCCAGACAAAATGCCAACAGAGCAGTAGCAAAAATAAGGCCCCTATTTGTATGCTTCGGTGGAGATATGATATCTACACCAACAAATAAAAACTGGTCTAACTGGCTTGATGACTGGCAACTTACGACTGGAAAGGATGGCCGAATGATACCAATCGTCGCAGCTCGTGGAAACCACGAGGGTGCATCCGACATCCATCAATTATTTGATACCCCCCACCCTGGAGATTACTACGCATTTGGTATTGGTGATAATTTCCTAAGAGTTTACACGCTTAACAGTTGTATTGTGAGGGCTGGAGACCAAGGGAAATGGCTCAAAAATGATCTTAAAATTAATAAAGGTTACAAATGGAAAATCGCACACTACCATCATCCTTTCAGACCACACCACAAAGGAAAGGCAGAACAGAATTCACAATATGACGCCTGGGCAAAAGCATTTTATGATAATGGAATGAATCTTGTCATTGAATGTGATAGCCACGTTGTCAAAAGGACATGGCCAGTGCGTCCTTCCAAAGAGGAGGGCAGCGATCAAGGGTTTATCAGAGACGATGAGAATGGCATTACCTTTATAGGAGAAGGCTGCTGGGGAGCGCCTCTCAGGAAAAATGACGATGACAAGCAATGGACCAGAGCATCTGGTAGCTTTAATCAGGTTAACTGGATGGTAGTAAGTGAAGAAAAAATTACGGTCAGAAGCGTGAAAGTTGATAACATCAAAAATTCAAAAGTTATTAACGATGAACAACCATTTAAAACTCCAGAGGGCATGGAAATATGGAGTCCTGATTCAGGAAAGATTGTGACTGTTCTTCCAAGAAAATCGAAACAGGACGATCAGACTGCCAAAAATTAATCCATCAAAGAATCAATATAATTTTTACTTTTGATTATTGCATTAGTTACCTGTGACTTTTCAGGTAATATTGGAATTCCTCTAGGAACAGGATGCATAAATATTTCACAGTATCCTTCATATTTTATTTCTTTCAAAGCAGTTAAAATATTCTTGTAGTTCAAGGCACCTCCAAAACCAGGCATTTGTTGCATTTCAATTTTCTTGGGGGACTTCTTATGCATACCTACAGAGTGCTCTTGAAAATACATAAATGGAATATTTTGACTTCCAAGATCTCTAATCAAATTAGGAATATCTTCAGCAAACTTGTGTAAATGGTGAGGAGCAAAAGCCACTCCTAGATGCGCACTCTTGTTGAATTCTGCAAAGTATCTTAAAGCATCAGGGTGATATAAGAACTGACTGCTGTGGTTTTCTACAGCAATTTTTACTCCTCGTTCCTCAGCAGTAGCCAGATGTGGCTTCATTTTTTCCAGAAAACTTTGGACAGCTTTTTTTGCTTCTTCACCTTTTAGCTCAGGCGATCCAGTAGTACCACAAACAATAATTTCTGAATCAAAAAATTGACTAATAGTTTTAATCTCGTTCTGAAGACCAAAAGGCCCGAGTGGATATCTAGTAAAAACCGCGGGCTTAACTTTATATTTATCAAAGAGATCTTTTGCAGGTGCGTAGCCCATTTCTGAAATCTGTTCTCTTTGGTTACCATGAACTTTACACCAAATATCAATCGCCTCACACCCAGCTTTAGAGACTTCAGGTAAAATATCGTCGAGCTTCATCTCACCGTACATTGCGGATGAAAGAACATAGCGTATTTTCAATTGCTCAAGCTCAGCTCTCAATGAGGAGATGGCGGAAAACCCACAAACTAGGGGTAATGGCAATTTAAAAAAAGATCGTCTAGAATGATTAGTCATAATAAGTTATCTAGGCCCGTGCTTTTCTTTCATCTTTTAAAAGTTTAATCCATGGCCTCAAGTACTGACCATTATCGTGAAATGTTCTACCTGAAACTAGATTTCCATCGACTACACTAGGTTCATCAACAAAAACACCACCACAAACTTCTAAGTCAAATTGACACTTTGGCACTGTTGCCATTCTTCGACCACGCACCCTATCAGCTCTGGCTGGAATTTCCACACCATGACAGACACTTGCAATCGGTTTATTATTATCAAAAAACCATTGTGTTATTTTAATAAGATCAGGGTTATCCCTAATATATTCGGGAGCTCTTCCACCACTAAAGAAAATACCCAAATAATCTTCAGGATTAATGTCTTTAAAAGAAATGCTAGCATCAATGGTGTATCCCTCCCACTCCTTGGTAATTGTCCATCCTGGTTTAACTTCATGCATAACCATTTGATACTTTTTCTTTTCCGGGCCAGCCACAACAGGCTGAAAATTATCCTCTTGTAACCTATAAAAGGGATATAAAGTGTCTAGTGTCTCGCTAGCATCACCAACTATAATTAGAACTTTTGAATCTGACATGATATTAATTTAGAGTCTCTAATATAATAATCACAAACAATAGAAAACCGCAAAACAAAGAAATCCGTTTGAATACATACAGAGTCAGGTTGATTAAATAGATAACAAATATGAAAGAGGCATCAACAATAAGAGATGATTTCCCAATACTTAATCAAGAAGTAAATGGGAAGCCCTTAGTTTATCTTGATAATGCCGCCACAACTCAGAAACCCCAAGCTGTAATTGACCGCGTGACGAACTTTCTTTCTGAGGAAAATGCTAACATTCATCGCGGCGTACATCACCTCAGCATGAATGCTACCGTTGCTTACGATGACGCGAGGTTGACTGTTGCTAAATTTATTAACGCTGGTTCAGCTAAGGAAATAATTTTTGTAAGAGGTGCGACTGAAGCAGTAAACCTTGTTGCTAATAGTTTTTGTAAAAACCGATTACAAAAAGATGACGAGATAATCGTCACCGAAATGGAACACCACGCCAACATTATTCCTTGGCAAATAATTGCCAAAAGCACCGGTGCAAAAGTCATTCCTATAGCGATAACTGATGAAGGTGAAATAGACCTCGAAGACTTCGAATCAAAGATTAACGATCGCACAAAGATGGCTGCTTTTGTTCACGTCTCAAATGCGCTAGGAACTATAAATCCTGCCAAAGAAATGATAGCTACTCTCAAGTCTAAAAACATACCTGTTCTGCTTGATGGTGCGCAGGCAGTGGCACACCAAGCAGTCGATGTTCAAGATCTTGATTGTGATTTTTACGTTTTCTCATCTCATAAACTCTTTGGGCCTGATGGAATCGGAGTTCTCTACGGACGAAACGAACTACTCAAAGAAATGCCACCTTACCAAGGTGGTGGAGACATGATCAATATTGTGAGCTTTGAGGGAACTACCTTCAGAGCACCCCCAGAACGTTTCGAGGCAGGAACACCAAACATCAGCGGAGCAATTGGCCTAAAAAAAGCCATCGAATACATAACAGAATTAGGTTGGGATAATATTCATAAAATTGAATCATCTCTGCTAGAACATGCTACAGAAACACTGAGTTCTATTCCTTCTTTAAAGATTACAGGGACAGCAAATAATAAAGTACCGGTCATATCATTTACCATGGAGTCTGCTCACCCGCATGATATTGCGACAATACTTGATACAAATGCAATAGCCGTAAGAGCAGGTCATCACTGCGCTCAGCCTCTTATGAAAAGATTAGGTGTCAGTGCGACTACGAGAGCTTCAATGTCTTTTTATAACACTATTGATGAAATCAACCAATTAGGTGATGCTCTTAAAAAAGTAAGCGATATTTTCGCAAACTGAGGAAAACTGGATGGATGATTTAAGCGACCTCTATCAGGAAATTATTTTGGCTCATAACAAAAGGCCTAGAAATAGTGAGCCCTTGGATCCTTGTACATGCAGTGCTGAGGGGTCGAATCCACTCTGCGGAGATCAACTCACAGTTTATGTTAGAAAATCTGAAGACACGTTAGATGAAGTGGCATGTGAAACGGATGGTTGTGCTATTTCACGGGCCTCAGGATCAATAATGACTACAATGGTAAGTGGTAAAAAAACCAACGAAGTGGAAACATTAATCGAGGAAACAAAGACTCTCTTGACAGGAGATGAAGAACCAGAAGTTGATCTTGTTGAGCACGGTGATATGGCAGCTTTAGTAGGGGTCCGTAAATTTCCCGCAAGAATCAAGTGTGCCACATTGGCATGGCATGCATTGGAAGCCGCACTTAAAGGCGAAAATGAGGCGAGCACAGAATAGTCAAATTAGCCAACTATCAAATTTCAGCCTTTTAGAAGTGATTAAATTTTTCACGGACAACTCGCAAATAAATGCGCCAGAAAAATTTCAGAAATGATAAATCTATGATTTCCAATTCTCAGGAACCATTCCTGAATCACCAAACTTTTTGATGTTTTCTTCATCAAGCTCTAATCCACATCCAAAAGCACTTTTAGTTAGAGAGTCTACAGAAATTAAGCCGTTTTTTATGATTAGAGATGGAAAATCTAATTGTCCAAACGAATAGAGATCAGGGTGCGCCAAACAAATCTTTTTTTGGAGATCTTTGTCATACATTGAAAGACCTGAAAAATAGTGATGTCCGTTTCTTTCAACATGACTAACACCAAGGGAGGACATTACAGTTAAATCATTCAGAAGCGCAAAAGGACCAACGTTAGCAAGATCCTCACCACTCATTATCCATTTTCCTTCTTTATTTTCCCTATTGAACTGAATCTTACAGGCATTAGCAATACCCTTAAAAACACCCTTACAGTTTTTGTGACTCGTTCCTCGATAGCCTAATTCTAAAGCGCGATTAAGAGATATAAGCTCACCATCAGATTCGTCAATTATCATAGCTGGACATTCATCCCAATTATTTATTTCATGAACAACATCATCGTTTAATGCAAAATCACGATGAAGAGGTTGCTCTACAAAAAGTAAATGGTCCTCATTTAAAAATGAATTTAACAAAGCGTTCTCTTTGAGCTTTTCCCAATGCGATCGAAATTCTGAAATCGATGAGAATTGCTCATTTCCATCAAGAGTAAATTTAAAACCTTTTATTTTTGATTTAAGGAGTGTCGCGATTGATTCTAACCTAGGAAGATCAATTTCAATTTCGCCACAAATTTTAATTTTAAAATGAGTAATATTATATTCATCAATAACTTCGTCGAGTGCCTGCGGTAAGCCGTCTTGACAACAATCCTTTTTGGTAATTTCAGATCCAAGTAAAGGATCTCCAAGGCCAACAGTATGTCGTGCAATAATTTGATTCAAAGGTTTATCAGGCAACCAATCGGCAGGCTGACCACCCTTCAGTTCATCGTAAAAATATCCTAAACGAACACCTAAATCATTTTTGCGTAGAACTTCATGGAAAGATTTTTTTGAAGCTCGACAAAACGCATCAATTAGAGCTCTTTCAACTAGAGAACTTCCAAGGTGAGCCAGCAAAGGTGGAATATTCTCTTCTTTAGCCCAACGTTCCTGAACCTCATATAACTCAACCCAAAATTCAAAAATAGTATCAGCTTTAATCTTCTTTGAAAAATCCAGAGCTGTACTCAACACGGTAATCATTTCAGGTAAATCCTCTTCAAAAGTGGTGTCAGGATTTTTAGTAAACCATTTTGGAGGTAACCCCTCAGAAGAGATTCCTTTGACTATTTTTCCGCCAAAATCCACCTCCACGCATAAAAATACATGAGGAAGACTGGTCATAGAAGCAATCCCGTATTTAAACGGGAATCGTGTATTCATTGAAAGATGCCGGAATTGCGCGGCGTTAAGGGAAATAGACATTATTTAGAAATAATAAGAGTGAGGCGCAAATAGAGAATGGACAATTGCTTCATGATAGATTGGAATAACTAGCCAATGAAAAAAGAAAGTAAAAGAGGAAAATTAGCAACTCTGCTGATTGTTATTTTTCTATCTGCCTTGGTAATGGGACCAGGACCAGGATCTTTGCTGATCAATCCACATGGTTCTGAACCTAATTTTTGGTTTGGTATGCCAGCACTCTATGTTTGGGCAGTTTTCTGGTTTTTGGTCGAAGCTGGCGTCATTCTTATCGCGGCTATGTTGATATGGAGAAAGGAGGACCCAAATGGATAGTATTAGATTATTACTTTCCTATGCAGATCTCGGAAATACTCCAACTGTAGTTCTTATCATTTATCTCATTATTCTTTTTGGACTTGGTGTATTTGGATATATAAAAAGCAAGGGAACTGAAGAAGATTATTACTTAGCCGGCCGCGGACAAGGAGTCTTGGTCACATCTCTAACTATAATGGCTACCTTCTTTTCAGGGGTCGCTCTATTAGGTTTTCCAGGAATGGTTTACGAACATGGTGTTTCCGCAATGTTTATCGCACTTAATCTTCCTGTCGCTGGGGCCGCTATTTACTTATTGGGGAATGGAATAAGAAAATTAGGACAATCCAGAGGTTACGTAACACCCGGTGACATGATAGCGGGATACTATGGAGGTTCCGGAATACGAATCATAGTAGCAGTTTTAGGTATGCTCTATGTACTCCCTTACATCATTATTCAAATCAAAGCAGGGGGTGGACTCGCTCAACAACTCTTTGGAGAAGACATGTTCAATCTTGGAGCGGCAGCACTTTCAGTAGTTACTCTGATTTATGTACTTGTAGGCGGCATGCGATCAGTGGCATGGACAGATGTTCTTCAAGGAATTCTTTTACTTTCTGGAGCATTATTGGCCGGCATTGCTGTAATCATAAGTCTTGGAGGAATTGAACCTTTTTTTAGTAAAGTCGCAGACCTTGATGCTAAGCAATTAACCATGCATGATCCCAAGGAATCCAAATGGAACCCCTGGTGGATTCTTACTTTTTGTGTCTTTGCTTCCCTTGCAAGTATTGTTCAACCTGCACAGTGGATGCGATTTTATGCTGCTAAATCATCAAGGACTTTAAGACAAAGCGCCATGATATTTGCCATCATTCTTCCTTCATGCTTTCTCTTTGGAGTTATGCTTGTTGGTTTAGTTGGCCGGGCTGTTCATCCTCCCATCGATCCAAATTTGGAATTAATCGCAAGCAATTTACCGGAAGGGCTTAATAAACCTTCTCAAATAGCGGTTTTCATGCTTAGTGAGCAATTACCGAAAATGCTTGGAGGCTTAGGGATTATTCTAATCTCAGTCATCATGGTGGCAATTATGGCTGCTTCTATGAGTACTGCTGATAGCAATCTTCATGCTTTAGGCGGCGTCATGACAAGAGACATTTATGACAGATTTATTAATCCTAATGCATCAGAAAAAAAACGTACACTAGTGGGAAGAATAGTCATTATTTTCGCCACATGTCTAGCCCTTTTAGTCGTCTCATTAGGAGAAAATACTCCATTTGGTAAAGGTTTACTTGAAACCATTATGCAATTCTTTTTTCTGGCTATGGCTTTTTCCTGTCAGTTAGTTCCACCTGCAATAGATATTCTTTACATTCGGAAAGGAACTCGATACGGAGCCATCGCAGGCATGTGCACAGGAGGAATAGTAGTTCTTGCTACTTATATATTTTCAGACAAAGAGGGAATCAAATACCTTAAAAGAATCATCGACCTCGGTTGCCTTGCTATTATTTTTAACGTGATAGTCTTTATAATTGTGAGTAAAATAACCAAAAAGGTTGAAACCTCACACATTGAAAGTTTTAAACGCGATTTAGGCTAAATTTTATCCCATGAGTAAACCAAGTATACTTACCACAACCGTTGGATCTTACCCTGTACCGGAATGGCTTGCCGCTTTTCCGTCAGAACAAGCTGTTATTGATGCAACAAGAGTCATTTTTGATACTCAAAGATCTATGGGAATAGATGTGCCTACCGATGGTGAACTTTATCGTTTTGATATTAACCATCCTGATACAAATGGTATGATAGAGTATTTTTTAAAACCAATGGGCGGGTGCGACAGCTCAATTGGAAGAACGGACACTGAAGCGTTCAGAGCAAAACAAGAAATGGGTTTTAGGGCGAAACCAGCTGCAGTAGTTCGATCATCTTTACACAGCGGTTCTCTTAATCTTATTGAAGACTGCATTCGTGCGAAATCAGTTGCTAATGGGGACTTTAAATTCACCGTCACCAGTCCTTACATGCTTTCAAGAACTTTGCTCGATAATTATTATGGTGATTTTGATACACTCACCTTAGCCGTCGCTGATGTATTGGCTGAACAAGTAAAAGATTGTCCGTGTTCTTGCTTGCAAGTTGATGAGGCAAATATTCCCGGAAGCCCAGAACACGCTCCCTTGGCAGCTGAAGCTATTAACCGAGTACTTGATACTTTTGATGGACAAACTGCGGTACATTTTTGTTTTGGAAATTATGGAGGTCAAACAATTCAATCTGGTAAATGGAAGCCACTTATTGATTTTCTTAATAGCCTACATTGTGATCATTTGGTTCTTGAACTTGCTCATAGGCCTGACGATGACCTACAAGCCTTAAAAGATATAAGGCCAGAGATTGGGATTGGAATTGGTGTTGTAGACATCAAGGTCAACCATATTGAAACCGCAGATGAAATTGCAAAATCAATTGAAAAAGCGGAGTCCGAACTCGGTCAAGGACGAGTAAAGTACATTCACCCTGATTGTGGCTTTTGGATGTTAAAACGAAGCGTTGCAGATAGAAAAATCAGGGCCTTGGCAAAGGGCCGTGATTTATATTTAGGAATTTAGTTTTTATGAGAGAGGCACACTCCGACCGCTTTTCTTAAACTCCTCAAGCTTATTCTTGAGCTCTTTTACAATCTCAGATCTCTTAAAATATAAATTATTCGTTTCTCCGGGATCAGTATCTAAATTATATAATTGCCCAGGAGCCTCAGGCTCCTTCTCTGGGACTATGTATTTTTTCATTCCCCATCGACCGGCTCGATCATAATTATTCCCTCCTGAACCCCTATGATCGAGGTATTTCCATGGACCACGACGAATAGCCAATGCTAAACTAATTGTCTGGTGCAATGTATATTTTCTTATAGATTTTCCTTCATCACTTCCAATAAAAGCAGGAAGCATATTAACACTATCTTCACCCGCTCCTTGAGGTAATTTTACATTTGTGATCGCCGCAAAAGTCGCCATCAGATCAGTCAGTGAAAGAATCTGTGAGCTCCTTGTGCCAGGCTTAATTTTTCCTGGCCAACGTGCAATAAAAGGCACACGGTGACCTCCTTCCCAATTATCTCTTTTGACTCCCCTCCAAGGCCTTGCTCCATCATGCTTATAATCTTGCCTCATTGAAAGTACCGTTGGAACTTCTGGACCATTATCACTGGAAAAAATAACTAAGGTGTTATCGGCAAAGCCGTACTTATCCAGAGCAGCCATGAGTTCCCCAACAATATAATCGAGTTCAAATATAAAGTCCCCATGAGGCCCGGCCTTTGTTTTACCTTTAAATTGATCCGCAGGAAATGAAGGCAGGTGAACGGCTTGTGCGGAGTGAAAAAGAAAAAAAGGAGATCCCTTTCTTTTTTTAGAATGCTCTTCAAGAAAGGACAAACTTTTCTCCATAAACTGAAGATCAATTTCTTCCATTGAATAACCCGGTGCAATCATCCCTGGTCTATTATCCTGTGAGTAGGGGTGCTTTGGTAGAGGGCTACGATCTATGATTTTGGTAGGAGGAACCGGAATCCTATCTCCGTCAATAAAAGCATAAAGCCAGTCAGTAGTGGGACAACAAACACTACCAAAGAAATAATCAAATCCACGATGTATTGGTGCATCTGGAATTGCTCTAGAATAATCAATCCTCTGCACTGCTTCTAATCCATTTTTATTAATTGGCTTGCCATCTTTATCAAAAAACGTCATTCCAACATGCCATTTGCCATACAATGAAGTAGTGTACCCTTTGTTCTGAAGCATCCCCCCTATGGTCATTCTGTCTTTTTCAATCATGCACGGGCCTCCAACCCCAGTAAACACACCTCGCATTCCTGTTCTAAATGCCATGCGTCCGGTTAAAATTGAATAGCGTGTTGGTGTACACACCGTTGATGGGCTATGAGCATCCGTAAAAAGAATACCCTCTTCGGCTAATTGATCGAGATGAGGTGTTGGAACTTTGGATTCACTGTTATAGCATCTCACATCACCGTAACCAAGGTCATCAGCCAGTATGAACAATATATTAGGCAATTGATTTTCTTCAGATAAAGAAATACTTACCCCAAAAGTGATGAGGAAAAGATGGAAAACTTTTTTCATGGTTGGTTACTAAAGACATAATTAGGCCAAAAATCACACCTTAAATAATAATATACCTTTACAGGTATATACTTTTAAAGGAATATGTTATCGTGAACTCCGAAGAACTTTGTCAGATATATCGATGTCTATGTGATAAAACTCGGCTCAGAATACTAAACCTTCTGAGTGATGGCGCTCTTTGCGTCTGTCATCTGCAGGAAATATTAAATGAAACTCAAGTTAAGATATCTAAGCATCTGGCCTACTTAAAAGCCCATGGCTTGGTAGAATCTGAAAGACGAGCCAACTGGATGATTTATCAAATCTCAAATAAGACCAATCCAATTCTCGAAAAAAATCTCAAATGTCTACAGGACCTAGTCAGTGAAGATCCGACATTTAAAAATGATATAAAAAGATTACACGCCATGGATACCTCAGCTGCGTGTTGCCCATCTTAACAGATTAAATACATGTCTAAACCAAAAGTTCTTATTCTTTGCACTGGAAATTCTTGCCGCAGTCATATGGCGGAAGGCATTCTTCGTAATGCTGCATCGGAATTAATCGAGGTGGCTAGCGCCGGTTCAAATCCCTCAGGTTATGTTCACCCAAAAGCTATCACAGTACTTGATGAAATTGGTATCGATATTTCATCTCACACTTCTAAACACATGAATGATTTTCTGGACCAAGATATTCATACAGTCATTACAGTATGCGGCAATGCGGATCAGGAGTGTCCAACTTATCCTGGTCAATTTCACCGTCATCATTGGGGATTTGAAGATCCTGCACATGCCGAGGGAAGTGAAGATGAAGTCATGGAAGTCTTCAGAAAAGTAAGAAACGAAATCAAACTTGTATTCGAAGCATACGCGGCAGGAATCAAGGCGGCAAATTAACACCCTCACTAATAAAAAATGCCTAAGTGGTTTGCCTGTGAAGTTATTGGAACCTTTATCATGGTATTCCTTGGTTTAGGTATTGTTGCTGCCTCAACAACAAGTGACGCAACGACAGGTATTTTTCAGATTGCAGCAGTCTGGGGCTTAGGCCTTGCCTGTGCAATTTTTATCACAGCGCATCATAGTGGAGCCCACTTCAATCCCGCCATAACACTCGCATTTGCTTTTCAAGCAGATTTTCCAAAACGTAGAATCCCAGCCTACTTTGCGGCACAACTTTTAGGAGCATTCATCGCTGCAGCGGCAGTATTTTTTCTTTTTGAAAGTAATATAAGTCAATTTGAAGAATCAAACCACATCACCAGAGGGGCCTCCGAAAGTGTTGTTACCGCGAGAATATTTGGAGAATACTACTCAAAGCCCGTCTCTCAAGTAACCGCTATATGTGCTGAATTCCTTGGCACACTCTTGTTAGCGCTGGTTATTTTTGGTTTTACTGCAAAAGAAAATAAATCAGGTCCTGGTCCAATGACACCAATCGCTATAGGGATAGCGCTTACAACACTGATATGCGTTTTTGCTCCATTAACACAAGCAGGGTTTAATCCCGCAAGAGACCTTGCTCCTCGATTTTTCTCGGCAATTTCGGGTTGGGGTAGCCTTCCCTTTACTCATAACGGAATTGGCTGGCTAACTGTTTATGTACTTGCTCCTTGCGGAGGCGCTTTAACCGGAGCTTGGATTGGAAATTTTCTCTTCTCACGAAATGAAGGTTAACTGTTTATTATTTCCAGAATTGTAGACATTTGGAAAAGACTCGATTCCTTAACCGCGGTATGTCATAAATAAAACATGCGTATTTTAGTCCTCATCTATATCGCCATGCTTTCCATAGCAGCGGCCTCAAGTCCAAATATTGTTCTTATCATTTCAGATGACCAGGCATGGACTGATTATAGTTTTATGGGGCACACTGATATAAAAACACCACACATTGATAAGCTTGCAAAAGAAAGTGTTCTTTTCAAAAGAGGGTATGTACCCACTGCATTATGCCGCCCTTCCCTTGCGACGCTTCTCACAGGACACTATGCCTCAACCCACAAAATAACTGGTAATGACCCATCTCCCAAATACGCTGAACGCAATTCAAAAATTTATAACGAAAGACGATCCAAAATTATATCCTTCATTGATAATTTTGAGACACTTCCAGAACTACTTTCCAGTAAAAATTACTTGAGCCACCAAAGTGGAAAGTACTGGGAAGGTAATTATAAAAGAGCAGGATTCACACATGGAATGACTCGAGGCTTTCCCCAGCCAGGAGGTCGACATGGAGACGATGGATTAAAGATCGGTCGTACAGGGATGAAACCCATTAAGGATTTCATCAAAATTGCCAAAAGAAATAAAAAACCTTACTTCCTTTGGTACGCTCCTTTCCTTCCACATACTCCCCACAATCCTCCACAAAGACTTCTAAAAAAGTATACCAAAGAAGGTAGATCCATCCATATAGCCAAATATTACGCCATGTGTGATTGGTTCGATGAGACTTGTGGAGACTTGCTTGATATTGTTGATGAAAACGGTGACCGCGATAACACCTTAGTGATTTATGTAACCGATAATGGATGGATTCAAAATCCGAACAGAGGAGGATATGACGCAAGATCAAAGCAAACACCCTACGAGGGCGGTATAAGGACCCCAATTATGTTCAGATGGCCCGCAAAAATTAAACCTGAAGAGCGTAAAGAATTAGTCAGTAGTATTGATATAGTTCCGACTATACTGGCAGCTTCAGGAGTAAAAGCTCCCGACAAATTACCCGGTATCAACCTATTACCACATCTTGAAAAGCAAATTCCCATCAAGAGAGATGTCATTTTTGGTGAAAGCTTCGCTCATGACATTGCTGATATCAATAAGCCCGAAGCCTCCTTATTATTTAGATGGGCTATTAAAGATAAATGGAAACTTCTTCTCACTTATGATGGTGAGGTAAACCGCTACAAAACAACCCATCCAAGAAATGAAAAAAGGCCTCAACTTTTTGATTTAAGCAAGGATCCTGACGAAAAAATAAATCAGGCTAAAGAACACCCAAGCAAAGTTGCAGAACTGGTAAAGGACATTAATTCATGGTATCCATTGAAGGAAAGAAAAACCCTTACGGTATTTGATTAATTAGAGATATTTATCAAAGTCATCTATAAAAGGCTTAATATCCTCCATAAGAACGGCGTCAGGGTTGCATCTTAGAACCATTCCATCTAGATACATCAAACTACGGACAATGGCGAAGATCCCTTGATGAAAGGACATACCCGTCTGAACACCGAGCTTGATTGTTTCCATCATTTGCCGAGTAAGGCTAATTTCAGAAACGGTTTTTCCAGGGAAATCTTTGTAAAGCTCAACTAAGTCTAATTTAAACTTTTCCATAGCATTACCTGTCAGAGGGACTTCTGCCATTTCACTGAGTGAGTTTGCCGCCTCATTGAAATCGTTTTCAGTGAGTGCTTTAAAAAAATAAAAAAGACCCTTTCTTATTTTCGAGTTAACCCGACCAATGTAACCCGTATCAATGAAATAAAATTGACTCTGTTTTTCATCAACTAAAACATTTCCAGGGTGGAGATCTCCATGAAAAATTCCCTTACAGAACATATAATAACCGTGCACTTTAAAGAGTTCTAATAAGGTATCATATTCAAGCCTTCCCTCTTCGATAAGCTCGTCAAGACTAGGACCCGATATAAAATCACTAACCATTACATTCTCATTGCAGAGAGACTCATGGACATTCGCAAATTCAATCTTTGAGAAATCATATTTGTCTTTGTCTTCATCCTTAATTGAGGAAAGCACTTTCACACCATCTACTTCTTTATTTAGATCGAGTTCACTGAGGGTGTATTCCTCAATATCGTTAAGTATGGCTTCCGGGTTACCTACCCTTTTGAGCTTTCTGTAAAAAAACGATATAAATTTAAAGAGCCCTCTAACGCTTGATACATCTCTCTTGAAATTTTTTCTGACATCTTTTTTGACGGCCTTAATGACTACTTTTTTACCATCTTTTAACGTGCCAATGTGCACCTGTCCCACAGAGGCAGAAGCCAATGCATTATTTTCAATATCTTCAAAGTGACTTATAAAACCTGGCACTGCTGTGGACTCAACCAGCTTCATAAAGTCCTCAGCTCCCATTGAATGGTTGTTTCTAAAAAGTTTTGATAGGTGCTCACATTTAGCCGGTTCCAAAAAATCAGACCGAAGAGCATGCACCTGACCTAATTTTACCGCCAGTAAACCTAGACGTTGAATCCAGTCAAGATCAGGAAGTTTACCATTATGAGAATAAATGGAGTGAATGAGTCGCCCGAATTGGATCCAGTTCATATTGGGAACTTATATTTGAGTATTCTTGGATACGAAAACCGCACCGTGCCTCTTCGATATCATGTTGGCGGCTATTCTGCCAGATTCGTAGATGGTTGGAAGACCACTACCTGGGTGAGTACCACCTCCAACGAGATAGCAATTACCCAGATCCTCGAATTTATTTCGAGGCCTAAGATGCATCATTTGGTTAAGGGAGTGAGCTAAATTAAAAGTAGCTCCGAACTGTATATTAGTATCCATCCAAGTTTTCGGAGTATACACAACCTCCTCCTTGATATGCTCTCTTATATCAGACATTTCCGCTCTACTCTCCATAGCACTGATGACCCTCTCTTTAAATTGATCGGTGTTTGCATGCCAATCAACATCAGCTGTACAATTTGGTACTGGAACTAAAACGTATAATGCTGAATGACCCTCAGGAGCAAGTGTGGGATCGTTTATGCTTGCATTACGAACATAAAAAGAGATGTCTTCTGAAAGGACCTTGTTGTTAAAAACATCTTCAATGTTCTTTTTATAATCACCTGCAAAAAATATCGTGTGGTGGGGAAGATCATAGATTTTGTCAATTCCGAGATAGAGCATAAATGTGGAACATGAATATTCTTTAGAATCAACTGTCTCAGGGGTGTATTTTTTTAGGACACCTGGGGGTACAAGATTTTTCATGGCATATCCAAAATCTGCATTTAAAACTGTTTCATCAGCATAAACTTT
>CEUH01008562.1_pt1 | contig 16305 bp, 13 predicted proteins | sample 356461 | NCBI WGS metagenome assembly CEUH01 (sample SAMEA2623275, study PRJEB7988) | marine metagenome | isolation source: saline water (ENVO:00002010), including
CGGTAAAGGAAATTTATTCAAAACAAAAATTGAAAAAATTGAAAAAATATCATGCTGTTTAGAGAAGAAAGAAAAAGTCAAATCCTTAACTCAAAATAAAATTAACCATATAACGATATCCTTGATAAAAAGTCAAAGTAGAATTGATTGGATGGTTGAAAAATTAACTGAAATTGGAGTGAATGAAATTAGTTTTATAACAAGTCAAAACTGTGAAAGAAAGAGTTTAAATTATGAGAGGTTAAATAAAAAATTAATTTCCGCAGCTAAACAATGTAATTCATTATTTCTTCCTAAGATAAATCCAATTATATCACTTGATCAGTTCCTACTTAACACAAAAAATAAAGACAATAAGTTTTTTGCTGACTTAGAATCTAAAAATAAGCTAAATAAATGTGGAGATAATATTAATTCCCTATTGATTATTGGGCCTGAAGGAGATTTTACAGATGAGGAAAAGGAAAAAATTAAGCAATCAGGATACAAAAGTATAAGTCTTGGAAATCAAATTTTAAGATCAGAGACAGCAGCAGTTGTAGGAGGATATTTATTAAGCGAAATTTGAAGAGTGATTGGCCTGGGTCTCGAACCCAGGACCCTCTCCTTAAAAGGGAGATGCTCTACCAACTGAGCTAGCCAATCATGTAAACATTGGAACGCGCAAAACTAGAAAATGTTATTGAAATTACAATAATGAGATTGAATTATTTGAAAATTGTTATATTATAAAAATGAAAAAAATATTACTGATCATAATGTGTATGTTGACTATAAACTTTTTAAGTTTTAGTCAACAAACTCTATCTCCTCTAGTCAAATCTTTTGAAGAATATAAAAAATTAAAAGAAAAAACAATTTTTAATTTAGACTGGGTTTCGCTAGGCCCAGTTGTAAATTCTGCTAGAGTAGAGTCAATTCAAGTTGACGAAAAAAATCCAGGTACGATGTATGTAGCATTTGGCTCAGGAAATTTATGGAAAACTACTAATAATGGATTATCATGGAAACCATTGTTAAATGATATTCCCTCAATAGGCATAGGCGATATTGCAATTGCACCTTCTAATAAAAAAATAATATATGTAGGAACAGGCGAAAGTTTAAAAAAAGGAAGAAATTTTACTATGCCTGGAACTGGTATGTATAAATCACTTGACGGAGGTGAATCATGGAAGCATATTGGGTTAGATGACTCATGGCATATAGGAGAAATTTCGGTAAATCCCTATGATTCTGATATAGTTTTTGTAAGTGTATTAGGTCATTTTTGGAGTAAAAATAAAAATAGAGGTGTTTATAGAACTTTAGATGGAGGTAGATCTTGGGATCATGTTCTAGCAATTGATGAAAAGACTGGATCTAACGATATCGTTATTTCTAAATCAAATCCAAATGTAATTTATACTACAATGTGGGAAAACTACCCTAGTATAAAAGGAGAAAATAGCGGAGTATATAGAAGCGAAGATAATGGTGATACATGGAAGAAAGTGGTTGACGGTCTACCTGTTGGGAAGAATATGGGAAGAATTGGTATTGCAGTTTCTCATTCAAATTCTAAAAAAGTTTATGTACTTGTTGATAATTTATCAAAACAAAGAAGTAATGCAGCAGAAGTTTATATGTCAGACAATGGTGGTGAAAATTGGAGAAGAACACATGAAGATGAACTTTTAATTTTTCCTGGGATAGGTTGGTATTTTACCGATATATATGTTAGTCCTAATAATGATGATGAAATTTATGCTCTAGGTGTAAGAGCTGCATATAGTAGTGATGGAGGTAAAACCTTCAAAAACTTGGGAGGAACTGTAAAAAGAATTAATCCGAGCCAAGCAAAAGGTTTACATTTAGATCACTGTGAATTATGGATAAATCCATTAAATTCAAATCATTTAGCTTTAGGCAATGACGGCGGTTTATTTGTGAGTTATGATAAAGGTAATTCATGGTTACACTATAATAATTTGCCTACTGGAGAATTTTATGATATTGAATTAGATTATAAAAAACCATACAATATATATGGTGGCACTCAAGATGATGCAACAGTTTTTGGTCCTGCAAAAGAATGGAGAAATGAATTTAATGATCCATGGAAATACTTATGGATAGATGCATGGGATGGTGGAGATGGTTGTATTACAAGAGTAGATCCTAACGATAGCAGTATATTATATTTTAGTATGCAAAATGGAGCAATTAGAAGAAAAAATTTAATTACCGAAAAATCTAAATCTATAAAACCTATTCTGCCTGATTATTTTAATGATACGTTGAAATATAATTTTATAACTCCTTATTTTATTTCGCATCACAATTCAAATAGTTTATATCATGCAGGAAATTATATTTTCAAATCTGAAAATAAAGGAGAAAATTGGAAAGTCGTAAGCAGTAACTTAACTAAATCAAAAAAATATCCTCAAAAAAAATCTATAGCAGCCGGAGCTATTGCGGAATCTAAAATACAAAAGGGCCTTCTGTATGTTGGAACAGATAAAGGAATTTTCTGGTCTTCTAAAGACGATGGAAAAACATGGAAAGAAAATTCAGATAATATATCTGATGGATACATAAGAGGTATCCACCCATCATTGTATAAAAAAAGCAGAGTTTACATGTCTATGACTGGAATTAATTATGATGATTTAAATAATTATATGTACGTATCTGAAAATTATGGAGAAGAATGGAAAAGACTGAAAGGAAACCTTCCAAATGAACCTGTAAATTTAATTATAGAAGATCATAAATTTGAAAATATTCTATATGCAGGAATGTATAGAGGAGTTTATATATCTCTCGATAAAGGATCATCATGGAATTTAATAGGTAATAATTTCCCAATGTCTAGTGTTTCTGATATAGAAATTGATAAAGAAACTAATGATATGATTGTAGCATCACACGGGAGAGGTATATACAAAATAAATTTAAATCCAATACATAATTATTTCATTAACCGAAACATATTGGATGATGATAAAATTTTAAATACTGAAAAATTTATCCTCCCAAAATTTAATGATACTCATAGAGAACCAATTATGAACACATATGAAAAAGTTCCTATTAGCTTTTATTTAAATAAAGAGAAAAAATATTCATTAATAATTAAAGACAGTAAGAAGATATTATGGGAATTAGAAGGAATAGGAAAAAAAGGGTTAAATCAATTTAGATGGGACCTTATCCTTGAAAAAAATAATAGTCAAAAACCATATCATATACACTTTAATAAGTTTATAAATGCTGGAAATTATACTTTAATTTTAAAAACTGAAGATAATATACATGATGTTGAAATTGACGTAAATGGATATAACTAAAAAAATAATTTTAATTTTTCTTCTTTTAATTTCATCTCATTCCAGAGGAAATGAAAATTTATTATTCAAAGGAGATTCCTTATTTGATTTAAAAAAATATTATGAGGCAAAAAAATATTATGACAGTCTGTATTTTAATGAGGAGTTATATACTAATTCTATGTTACTTAAACTTTCATTGATTGAAAATGAACTGGGAAATTTTGAAAAATCAATCTATTATTTGTCAAAATATACAAAAAATGATGATAACAAAATAGTTGAACAAAACCTTAATAATCTCATCTCTGAAAATAATCTAGAAACATATGCTAAATCTGATTATAGCTTTTTATTAAGTATTTATAATGATATCAAGCAAAATATAGTTGTATCATTTTTAATTATCCTATTTATCATTTTTTGCTTAAATGTCATAAGAAGAAACAGAAATCAAAAAATCATATTTATCAAAACTTTTTTTGTTCTGGCATTTGTCACACTGTTGATAATAAATATTAAGGGAGGATTGGATGGAATTATTTTAAATGAAAATACTTTTATCATGAATGATCCATCTTCAGGGTCCGATGTTTATAAAATAATTAGAAAAGGTGAGAAAATTAAAATAGTTAGTGAGACAGATATCTGGTATGAAGTAGAATTGGAAAATCAGAAAAAATATATTCGTAAAAAAAATATTTTAAAAATAGATTAATAGTCTTTTAGGAGAGATTCTCTTTCATTTAGTATTTCTTTATAAGCTAATCTATCTGATAACTTAGGAAACCAGTTTTTAATTAAGTGAGCAAGCTTACCTCTAAATGTAAAAATCAAATCTCTCTTTTTACTTTTATATCCAAGAAAAATCTTATCTGCTAAAACTTCAGTTGACATCATACCCTTTTCATCTCGTGATGTATTACCCTCTTTATTTCCATCACTTTTAAGAGTATTTTTTCTAAAATTACTCTCAAAATATCCAGGTGAAGCAACCATAACATGAATATTTTTTTTCATAAGTTCTAATCGAATTGAATCAAAAAAACCTTGCATCGCATGTTTTGAAGATACATATGCAGACCTGGTTGGAGTAGCAATAAATCCATTCAATGAAGACATAGCAATAATTGAACCATTTGTTTTTGCAAGGTGAGGAATTGAGTATTTTACCGAATAAATAGAGCCAAAGAAATTTATTCTGAATAATTTCTCAAATATATCTAGGTTAGCATTTTCGAAAACTGATCTGTAGGAAATTCCAGCATTACAAATTAAAACATCAAGCCTCCCGTATGATTTAATTGTATGATCAATAATTTTTTTAACTTCTTTCTCTAATGACACGTCATGAACTATATACTCACATTTAGATCCTGATGATTGGATGTTAGACTGAACTTTTTTTAACCTTTCAAGGTTTGTGCCACCAATTACGACGTTAAATCCCTCAGAGGAAAATCTGTAAGCTAATGCCTCCCCAGCTCCTGATGATCCTCCTGTAATTACTACAACTTTATTTTCCATTTTATAAATATAGTTTATAAAAATTACTATAATTTCGTGTAAACGACATAACTAGTAAATGACTAAGGATATAATAAATCATCTTGGCGAAAACCGAGAAGAATATTTCAACGCTGCAATACCTCCTATCTTCTCTAACTCAAACTTCTTATTCTCAAAAGTTGAAGATATGCGAGAAGCGATGATAAGTAAAAATAATATCCCATTTTATACTAGAGGACATAATCCAACAACAAAGATTTTTGAGAAAAAAATTGCTGTGCTGGAAAGTACAGAGAATGCAATTGCTTTAAGTAGTGGAATGGCTGCAATTTCTACTGCAATTTTATCTCAAGTTAAATCTGGTGAGCATATGATTAGTGTTAATCAACCTTACACTGGCACAGATAAGCTAATGAAAGAAATATTGCCAAATCATGGAATTGAAATTTCATTTATTGATGGAAAGGATACTGTTAATTTTTCAAATCAAATTAAAGAAAATACTAAAGTTATTTATCTAGAAAGTCCAAACTCATGGACATATGAGATGCAAGATTTAGAGGAAATTTCTAAAGTTGCTAAAAAAAATAATCTAATTACAATTATAGATAATAGTTTTTCTTCACCTATAAATTGTAATCCAGCAAAATGGGGAATAGACATTGTAATACATTCTGCAACCAAATATATTGGGGGGCATGCTAATGCTATGGGAGGGATAATTTGTAGCAGTAACAAAATTATTGATGATATATATAACTCGGAATTCAAGCTATTAGGAGGAGTTCTTTCTCCATTTAACTCTTGGTTATTTATAAATGGTTTAAGAACACTTAAAATAAGAATGAATTATGTGAGTGAGTCCACTCCTAAAGTTGTTAGATTTTTAGAAGATCATAGCAAGGTAAAAAAAGTATTTTATCCACATTCAGAAAACTATGATCAAAAAGAACTAGTAAAAAAATATTTAAAAAAACCTTGTGGACAATTTACAATTGAACTTAATACAGATAATGATAATAAGATTGAAAAATTCTGTAATACATTAAAATATTTCAAAATGGCAGCATCATGGGGAGGTCACGAATCCCTAATATTTCCTGAAATTGCTAGATATAATCTAGAAAGTAAGTATTACTCAAAAACAGAACTTCTACCAAAAAACTATGTAAGGTTTTATATCGGGCTGGAGAACACAGATGAGATCATTAATGATATATCCGATGCCCTGAATGAAATTTAATACACAATAGTCACTGACCCTTTATATTCTGATTTAGTATATTTTATGTAATAGTAATATATACCAGGGGACCTATTACCACCATCCCATTCAAAATACTTATCATTTGTTTTATATACTTCAACGCCAGTTCTATCAACAAATATTATAGACTCAAAATTATCGTCACATCCGTCAATTGGTAAATTCTGATAAGGAATATTTAAATTGGTTAACTTAAATACATCATTTATGCCATCTCCGTTAGGACTAAAAGCATTTGGAGGAATAAAACTAGTCCAATCTACAACTGGTTTTTCAAGCAAAAATTTAATTCTCTTAGTAGTTTCACCAAAATAAGGACAATTATTATCAGTTACCTTAAATGTCAAATTATAACCTTTTGGACCAAAATCTGAACTTAGAAATTCACATGTTGGATTCCATATTAGTTTACTAGATACTTCTCCTACTCCCGAAGATTGATTAAACTGAAAATCACCCGGTAAACCATCAGAAATTAACTCTAATAATATCAAGTCATTGTCTGCATCTGAAGCTAATATATCTACTTCAAAAGTTTGATTAGGCTCAATAACGTATTCTGTTTCGTTGTGAATAACAGGATCATTATTTTCATCAATATTGATCTTTATTACTAGTTGGATAGTATCAGCATTTGTTTCCTGGCAGAAATCAATATCCTCAGTAATAAAATTTATTCTGTACTCATTTATATCATTATAAGGAAAATTAATACACTCCAAGTCTATATTAAATTGACCTTCAATATGACCTCTTTCAAAATTATTAGAAGAGAATAAACCATTAATTTCTTCCAGATTAAATCCTACACCTTCAGCACTCATGACTAAGGTATCATTATCAAAGTCGTCTGAAAATAAATTCATAGAAAATGCTCCACTTAAATTTGTTTCCAATTCAACAATTGAAAAGTTTGGTCGAGTGTTTACAGAATCTGTTATCTCTTTGTCAGTAGTTAGTTTAGGTCCAGAATTATCTGGTAACTCAACAGATATATCATAAAATATTGTGTCTTGGTTAAATATATCACAGGTATCAAGGTCATCTAAAACAATTCCCAATAAGAAATTTGATCTATCTGAGTAATCATACTGCCTACAATATGTATCAATATTTAAAAAAGAAGAAATTGATCCTGCCCCACTCTCAAGTGAATTAAAAGTAATTCCATAATCTTCAATGTCATATTCAGGTTTATCTGGAATAATAAAATAGTCCATGCTTAAACTATCTAAGTCATTATCTGCACCAATTATCTCTGTAGAATATTGAGAATTCCATTTTATATTAATATAATTTGTATCACTCTCGTTAACAAAAAATGGATCTTGATTGGTTGGTGGCTCGACTATGATTGTAACTCTTACCGTATCTCTCTGTGGTAGAGGACATGCATCATCAGCAGCTATTAAATCGATTAGGTAAGGTTCATTCTGAACATATGGACAATCAGAAACACAAACTTCAACCTTAAGAGTATCTCCCGCAGAATTTATTGACCCTTCACTAAATGAAAAAATATCATCTAGATCACTTCCTTCTTTTCCAAAATTAACAGCAATTGCATTAAGAGACACATTAGTACCAATATCATCTGTTACAAATAACTCAAAACATTTAGGTTGAGATGCAACATAAACAATTGTATCATCTTCTTTGTAAAAATCAAGTTGACCTGGTACTTTAACCAATGCTTCAGGTGGATCAGGAGGATTGCACCCATCAACTACTAACATCTGAAAATCTCTTCTTGACTCTCCAATTTTAATTCCATTTCTAAATTCCTCAGCTTTTACTGAGAATACATATAAACCCGTCTCTGTTGGTGTTACAGTAATAAATCCATTAGTTGATATTGATAGAGCAGGATCACCAGGTACCATATTATCTAGGGTATATCCTGGAGCAAAATCAACAATTGGGTGAGGAGGAGGAGTTGTTTCTGGTAATGCTACAATATTAGCATCATTTAATTGATGGTCATCAAGTGGTGCAGCAAGAGAATAAGCTATTGAGTCACCATCATCATCTGTACCAGCAAAGTCTATATAGAATAATTGATCTACACATGCATAATCACTGAGTGGAGGAAATAATCTAGGCGATGAATTCACAAATGGTTTTCCAGTTGCATCAACTACAGGAGGAAAATAAAGCGTGTAGGTCATACCATTCCATCCTGGATTAATTAAGTTTTTTGTATCCCAATTTCTACAGCATCTCTCCCAAACAATTACATATCCTTCGGGATGATTAAATTCATCAGGATCTAAAGTTATTTCGTGTGAATACTCTACCTTAAGTGTACATAAGAACCCTAAAGCACAATCTGGATTAGTGTATGGAACAAACTCTTGGTTTGTAATAAACATGGTTCCGTCGCGCATAAATGCACCATCTGATTTTCTGAAAATTGTATAGGTAATCAAATTATCAGGACCAGGATTTGCAGTTTGAGCACAATCAAAATATTGAACTAACTTAATTTCATATCGAAAAGAGTTCTCATCACCAACATGAATCATCTCAATTTCTCCACCAACAATATGGTTTGAAAAAGAAAAATTGAAGGATAATAGAATAAGAAATAAAATTTGTAAGAGCCTTACCATAAATTTGCATAAATATAGTAAGTTTATTTAGACTATGGATAATAATAACAACGAATTGAGTAATAAAGAAATTGGATTAATCACATCCGATTTTATCAAAGTTTCAGACCAATTAAAAAATACCTGTAATAAGATTATTGAAAAAAAATTTTCAGATTTTCCAGTAATCATTATGTCAAAAGATGAGATAAAACTTGGAACTCTTTTGATAGATGTCAATGAAATAAAAGACAATGAATGGAAATACTTTGCTAGCTATCTAGAATTTTTACATAGCAAGAAAATTATCACAGATATTGATATTTTTAAAGAAAAGTATAAAAGTCACGATGAATATTGCTGTTTATTAACAGTAATAAATAATAATTCTAAGATAATCTTTATTCCTTATCCAGAAGATTAAATTAAATTTGTGATATGTCTGATATTTTAAATACCGATAATTATAATTTTTTATTCAATTCAATAGTTGAATATTCTCCTAAAATATTACTGGGAATATTTTTTCTTTTTTTTGGACTAAGATTAATTAAAAAATCAATTTCTGTTCTTGATAACTTCTTAAAATCAAGACAGATTGATGAGTCTTTAAGACCATTTTTTAAATCTCTATTATCTATAACCTTACAAGTAGCTCTAATAATTTCTGTTCTCTCTATGGTTGGAGTTGAAATGACTTCATTTTTGGCAATACTTGGAGCTGCAGGATTAGCAGTAGGACTAGCCCTTAAAGATACTTTACAAAATTTTGCAGCTGGAGTAATGATACTTTTTTTTAAACCTTTTAAAGTTGGAGATTTTATAGAATATGAAGGGACTCAAGGAACTGTAAAAGAAATTCAAATTTTTAATTCGATATTAACAACCGTTGATAACAGAAGAGTAATAATTCCTAATGGAATACTTCAAACATCTTTAGTAACTAATTACTCCTCAGAAGATATAAGAAGAGTAATATGGACTTTTTCAATTGCTTACGGAGATGATTTTAATAAAGCTAAATCCTTACTTCTTAAATGGATTAAAGAAGACGAAAGAATTTTAGACGATATGGAGCCTATGGTTGTTATTTCTGAGTTAGCAGATAGCTCTGTTAATATCATGGTGCGTGTTTGGGTAAAATCTGAAAACTTTTTAAATGTAAAATTTGATTATAATGAAAAGGTATATAATGAGTTCCCAAAAAATAATCTTAATATCCCTTTCCCTCAATTAGACGTAAACATTAATAAATGAGATTTATTTTAATATTAGCTATTTTCTTGGTGGCTTCACCAAGTTGTATTTCACAGGATAAGAAAGAAGACTACTGGAAAAAAAAATTAACCAAGGAACAATATCATATCCTTAGAGAAAAGGGAACTGAGAGAGCATTCACTGGAAAATATTGGAATAATAAGAAGGAAGGAGAATATAAGTGTGCAGGTTGTGGTCAAAGCCTTTTCACTTCTGATACAAAATATGATTCAGGTACGGGATGGCCATGTTTCTTTGATGTTGAAGATAAGCAATACGTGAATTTTGTTGATGATAATAGTTATGGAATGAAACGAATTGAAGTTATCTGCTCTAATTGTGAAGGACACTTAGGTCATATCTTTAATGATGGTCCAAACCCAACAGGTCTAAGGTATTGTATAAATTCAGCATCACTGAATTTTATCGAAAAAAAAGATAAATGAAAGAAATATTTTTGGTTGGAGCTGGTGGAATGATTGGTTCCATTTCCAGAATGATTATTTTAAAACTAAATATTTACAATATTAGTTTACCATTAAATACTTTTCTAGTAAATATCATTGGATGTTTTTTAGTCGGTATCTTAATTAAATATTCAGCAGGAGTTTCTAAAGAAATTGCTGAGTATTTAAATTACTTTCTAATTATTGGCTTTTGTGGCGGGTTTACTACTTTTTCTGCATATTCAGTTGATTCATTAAATCTACTTAATGAAGATAAAATTATTATGTTTTTTATATATTCCGCATTCAGTTCAGCAATAGGAATTTTATTTTGTTATATAGGAATGAACATTGTCAAATAATGAATAAAAAATTAGAAACACTTCATAAACAGTTAGTAACTAACCAAAAAAAAGTAAATAATTCGACTAGAAATGAAAGAATTAAGAAACTAAAAAGACTAAAGAAAAATATTCTTGAGTTTAGAGATGAAATAAGGCTTGCTCTAAAAAAAGATTTTAAAAAAAATCCTACAGAAGTAGATTTAACCGAAATATTTCCAGTTATCTCAGAGATAAACCACATAGTTAATAATTTAGGAAAATGGATGAAAAATCAATATGTAAAAACTCCTATAACTCTAATTGGATCAAAATCTTATATTAAGTATGAAGCTAAGGGTGTTGTTTTAATTATCACGCCTTGGAATTTTCCAATAAACTTGACATTCATATCACTAATAAATGCGATATCAGCAGGAAATTCAGTCTTAATTAAACCATCTGAAATTACTTCTGAAACATCTTTAATCATAAAAAAAATAATTGAGAGTACTTTTGATGAAAATGAAGTTTCTGTAGCATTAGGAGGAGTTGAAGTTGCACAAGATCTTCTTAAATTAAAATTTAATCATATACTATTTATAGGCTCCCCTATTATTGGAAAAAAAGTTATGGAAGCCGCATCAAAACATCTTTCATCATTAACCCTCGAACTTGGTGGAAAATCTCCAACAATTATTGATAAGAATTGTAATTTAAATAGAGCAGCAAAAAGAGTAATTTGGGCAAAACTTATAAATAATGGTCAAGTATGCATAGCACCAGATTATATTCTTGTTCATAAAGACATTAAAGATAAATTCGTCGAATACCTGATAAAAAATATTAAGAATCTTTATACTAAAGACTCATTTAGTTCTTCGTCTTACTGTAGAATAGTAAATAATCATCATTTTAAAAGATTGAAATCTTTGCTTGAAAATGCAGAAAAAAACGGTTCAAAAATAATATATGGAGGTGAATCAAATTCAAAAGATAATTTTATTGAACCTACTATTATTGAAAATGTAAGTAGTAATTCAAATATTTACAATGAAGAAATTTTTGGTCCTATTTTACCAGTATTTTCATATGAAAAAATTGAAGATGCTATTTCCTTTATCAATGAAAAAGAAAAACCTTTAGCCCTCTACATTTTTAGTAGAGATAAAAGAAATATAAATAAAGTATTGAACGAAACTTCTTCAGGAGGTGTTTGTATAAACCATAACACACTACATTATTCAAATTATAATCTTCCTTTTGGGGGAATAAATAATAGCGGTTTTGGAAGATGTCACGGCGAATATGGTTTCAAGGAACTATCAAATAAAAAAAGTGTTTTCAAACAATTTTCTTCATTTAGCCCTACAGATCTTTTAACTCCACCCTACAATTCTATCAAGCAAAAAATTATTGATATAATTATAAAATATCTTTAGAGGTCTTCTCTAATTTTTCTACTAATATCTCTTTGCTTAATATCCTCTCTTTTATCGTATTCTTTCTTTCCTTTACCTAGACCAATTTCAATTTTTGCAAAACCTCTTTGATTAATAAATAATTTAATTGGGATTAAAGAAAATTTTTTCTCTGTAACCTTCTTTTTGATTTGATGTATTTCTTTTTTATTTAATAGTAGTTTTCTATCTCTATCTGTTTGATGATTATTTATATTTCCATATTTGTACTCATTGATAACCATTCCCTTTAAATAAATTTCGTCATTATCGATTATACAATAAGAATTTGAAAAATTAACTGAAGAATCTTTAATAGATTTTATCTCAGTCCCTCTCAATACTAAACCAGCAATGTACTTTTCAGAAAACTGATAATTAAAATTTGCCTTTTTATTATTAATTAAAACTTTTTTATCAGACATCTTATATAATATTTTTTGAATATGGAACAATATTAAAATCTGAAAACTTCTTATCATTATACATATAATAAGCATAATTTGCAATCATTGCTGCATTATCAGTACAATACTCCATCTCAGGAATATGTACCTTAAGGTCATGTTTTTTAGATAGTTTATTTATCTCTTTTCTTAATGATGAATTTGCTGCAACACCACCACATATTGAGATGTCTTTAACTCTATATTTTTTAATAGCCAAAATGAATTTATCTAATAACATTTCTACAAGTTTTTTTTGAAAAGATGCACAAATATCATTTAAATTATCTTCAATAAAATCACTATTTTCTTTTACATTATCATTAATAAAATAAAGGAATGATGTTTTAATTCCGCTAAAAGAAAAATCTAGATCTGGCACCCTAGTATTTGGAAATAAAAAAATATTTTCATTACCGTTTATAGAATATTTATCAATGAGAGGGCCACCTGGATAATCCAAACCAAGTATTTTCGCGCATTTATCGAAAGCTTCACCAACTGCATCATCTCTTGTCTCTCCAACAACCTCCATATCATCATAAGATTTAACTAAAATGATTTGGGTATGACCCCCACTAACTAGTAATGATAAAAATGGATAATTAAAATCTTTCTTATTAATAGTGTGTGAAAATGCGTGAGCTTTTAAATGATTTACACCTATTAATGGGATCCCCAACGAATAACCAAATGATTTTGCAAAAGTAGAACCTACCAGTAGAGAACCTAATAAACCTGGTCCTATCGTGAATGCAATTGCATCTAAATCTGATTTTACTACTCCAGCATCAGACAATGCTGAATCAACAATATATATTATATTTTTTTGATGAGATCTAGAAGCTATCTCAGGCACAACACCACCTAATTTTTTATGATCCAGCTGAGAAGATATTATATTAGACTTAATTTTTCCATCAGAGATAATTGATGCAGATGTATCATCACACGATGTCTCAATTGCCAATATTGTTTTATTCATATTACAAAAATATATATACTTTTGCGATGTAAGTCGTCTTATCGCTTCATATTTTGAAGAGGAAAGTCCGGACAATACAGAGCATTATACTTCTTAACTGGAAGGTCTCTTTTGAGAACAGATAGTGCAACAGAAAATAAACCGCCAATTTGGTAAGGGTGAAAAGGTAAGGTAAGAGCTTACCGATTAAATAGTGATATTTAATGCATTGTAAACCTTATAAATTGAAAGATCAAGTAATTCGATAGTTTTAAACTAATAGTTGCTCGCTATAATTCGAATGGGTAGATCGATTGAACTTGATAGCGATATCAAGTCTAGATAAATGATAAGAATCTGATTTTATCAGATACAGAATCCGGCTTATAGACTTACAATTTTTTATGAAATGGTGTTATTGATTTCAGTATTATCTGAAGTAATATCTACCGAAGAATATGTTGGACACAACTTCCTCTCACAAGATGAAAAAACAATTATTAAGACAACTAGTAATTTTTTCACAATATTATCTGTTCCGTAAAGATACAAAACTTTCTTTACTTTACTATAAACTTATACTTTCATGAAAAAAAACCACCTTAAAAATGAAAAAAGTTATTATTTGCAGCAACATGCCTCAAATCCCATAAATTGGTTTCCATGGGGAGAAAAAGCTATAGAAAAAGCCCAAAAAGAGAATAAAATTATAATTCTCAGTATAGGTTATTCAAGTTGTCACTGGTGTCATGTAATGGAAAAAGAGACATTTCAAAATGAAATTATTGCTAAGCAAATGAATAAAAACTTTATATCAATAAAAGTTGATAGAGAGGAAAGACCAGATATAGATAATATTTATATGGATGCTATTCAGTATATGGGTATTCAAGGTGGCTGGCCTCTAAATATATTCCTTTTGCCAAATCTTAAACCTTTTTATGGAGGAACATATTTTAACCCTAATCAATGGTATGGTATATTAAATAGTATTTCTGATGCATATGATAAAAATCAAAAAGAATTTATTAAATCATCTGAGAAGTTTACAGACGATTTAAAAAAATCAAACGAAGAAAGATATGGATCTGATAATCAGTACTCTATTAAATCTCTAGTTTATGAACTTAAATTAAAATTTGATTATGAATATGGTGGAATTAATAAAATTCAAAAATTTCCTATGTCTAATATGTGGAACTCTCTTTTATACTATTCTATATCTAACAAAGAAAAAGATATTTATAATCATATAATTTATACTATAGATAAAATAATTGAAGGAGGAATTTATGATCAAATTAAAGGTGGATTTTTTAGATATTCAACAGATAATAAATGGGAAATTCCTCATTTCGAAAAGATGCTTTATGATAATGGGTTAATTCTAGAATTATTATCAAATATTTATTCCATAACAAAGGATAAAAAATATCAACATATAATTGATGATACTTTTGAATGGATAGTTAATGATATGACTGGTGAAGACGGAAGTTTTTATTCGTCTATTGATGCAGACTCAGAAGGTGAAGAGGGAAAGTTTTACTTATGGGATTATAATGAATTAAAAAAAATCTTAAATAAAAATGAATTTTTATATGCAGAGAAAGTATTTAATATATCTAAAAATAAAGATTTTGGAAATCAAATAATTTTAAAAAGAAGATTTGAAAAAAATGATAATTTTGATTTATTCAAAAAAATAAAACAAAAACTTATAATAGCAAGAAAATCAAGGGTTCATCCAGTAATAGACAAAAAAATAATTTTATCATGGAATTCTATATTACTAAAAGGATTAATTTGCTGTTATCAGTCGTTGGGTAAAAAGAAATATCTTGAGTTAGCTTTAAAAAACGCAGATTTTTTGATAAAAAATTTTCTTAATAAAAAAAATTTAAAAAGAATATTTCAAAATGAGATAAATGCTTTCATTGATGATTACGCCCATACAATAAGTGCATTTATAAAACTATATGAAGTAACAAAAAATGAAAGATATTTAGATATTGCTAGAAATTTGACAGAAGATTCAATTAAACTTTTTTATAATGAGGAGGAGAAGTTATTTAACTTTAATGGAAGAAGAAATGAGAAATTAATAGCTAATAAAATAGAAATTTTTGATAATGTAATACCTTCTTCTAATTCCGTAATGTTTAATAATCTTCTACTCTTAGGAAAATATTATGATGATAAATTATATCAAAATATATACAATGGAATGTCTTCCGAATTGAAGAAGTTTTTAAATAACTATGAATACCTTTCAAACTGGATATATACGAATCAAATTAATCAAATAGGAATTAATGAAATACAAATAACAAATAATGAGAAAGAACAAAATAACATTATTAAAGAAATTAACTCTTGGTATGCTCCAAATAAAATATTATCTATAAACTCATTAAAAAATTTGAAGTCAGATAAAAAACCAAGTTTTATAATATGTCGTAATTATGTTTGTGGTGAACCTTTTAATAATTTAAAATCATTAAAAAATAAAATAATTGCTAAACAAGAAAGTTAGATAGTTATGAAACATTTTTCTTTATTAATTATATCCCTAATTTTTCTCTCATGTACCGATGATAATAATATTTCAACTACTCCTTCAATTTCATATGAAAAATTAGAATTTAAAAAAAGTGAAAATAGTTTTAATCAAGACTCTCTAATTCTTACAATTAATTTTATAGATGGTGATGGAGACCTAGGATTATCT
>CEUH01003052.1_pt1 | contig 16241 bp, 14 predicted proteins | sample 356461 | NCBI WGS metagenome assembly CEUH01 (sample SAMEA2623275, study PRJEB7988) | marine metagenome | isolation source: saline water (ENVO:00002010), including
TATAAAAGGAGGAAATTATGTCGGTTTATATGATCTTGGATGCGGAAGTGCACGACCCTGTCGAATATGAAAAGTATAAAGCTGCAGCCCCAAAATACGTTGCTCGGCATGGTGGAGAATATTGTTGTCGGGGTGGTGCTGCAGAAATCTTTTTGGGAGACTGGCAACCTGAACGAATCGTAATGCTAAAGTTCCCTTCGAGAGAAAAATATGACGCATTCATAAATGACCCTGATTACAAACCATGGAAAGAGATGAGGGAGTCTCTAACCACGATCAAGCAATGGATGCTAATAGAAGGGATGTAGAGCTTTAAAACTAAGTACTTTGACGATTAGTTTTTGATAAAAGCAGAGTGCAAATTATGACAATTGCGCCGCCGAGATAGATATTCAAAGTTGGTGTCTCGTTCCAAAAAATGAATCCAAAAATTACTGCCCAGATGAACTGTGTATACTCTATGGGGGCGACAAAATTTGCAGGCGCCAATTTATATGCTTTGATCATAGCAAATTGCCCGAGCCCACCTGCGACACCCATCCCACATAAAAATAGCAAATCGATTGTACTTGGGAATGTCCAACCAAAGGGAAGAAACATGGCGGATCCCAACGTGCAAGAAAGAGTAAAATAAAAAAACATTGTCCCTGACGGTTCTGTCTTGCTCAATTGCCGTATCGATAAAACAGCCAACCCATATAAAAAAGATCCTAATAGTGCGACGGCTAAAAAAATATTGGGCGGTTCATTAAAAGGATCTACCGCTATAGTTATTCCAATAAAACCGAATATTACCGATAACGACCCTAAAAAACCCACGCGTTCCTTTAAAACTGGGAAAGAAAGAAGTGAGACGAATAATGGCATAGTGAAAATTATAAGGGTTAATATCGTTAAAGGTATCTTGGCAGCGGCCACAAAAAGGCAGGCCATGGATCCCAGTCCCAAAATTGCCCTCAGCATATGAATTTTCGGTCGGTTTGTCCGTAGAAGATCGTGGTTATTGAAAAAAAATGGCATAAAAATTAGAAGAGCGATTAGGCTCCTAAAAAATACTAACTGTTGCCCAGAGAAGTTATCACCTAATCCTTTTGCTAAGGCAAACATTACAGCGAAGCCAAACGCGGCGAGTAGGCCAAAAGAGAGTGGTAGAATCATAGTTCATAAAGCGAAGTTGGTTTTCATCGTGTAGTAAAGTATCTTATCCAAATAGAATTCGCCAGTTATTCAAGAATTCTTGTGACGAATTTATATTGATTAGGATTTCGTCGTACTGTCGTTTTCTCAGTAATCAAAATAAGATTAGAAAAAGGTCTAGTTGAAAAATATTTTTTTGATAAATGATGGGTTGTTTTCCTGCTTAGATAAAGATATTTTCCTACCATGTGTGTTTTAGTGCTTCTTGAGAGGTAATACATGGCAGACGTCGATGATGAGACAAGGCAATACCTTAGGATTTTAGCGGAAAGTACCAAGAATTCTGGTACCGCTGGCGTCGCTCGACGGCTCTTTAAGGCAGCTGATACCGGCAGCCAATCTGACTATCAACAGGCCGAAACGATATTTGATTCGTTGCCCATAGATAAAAGAATGACAATCAAGGAGTTCGCAGAAACGGAAGCACGGCTGGTTGAGAAAAATTAGATCCTCTAAAACGGCAAATGGTTCCTATGATTTGGATCGGTATTTTACTAGTAGTTTTTGTTTTCCTGGTAGCGCTTATTTTTCGGTTGCGCAAGCGAGACTAGTTAGCTTTGGATAATAGCTATAATCCACTGGTACCTATTGTATTGATACTAATGGCATGTCACCTCTTACTTGGTATGTATGAGCGTTGGTTTAAAAAAAGTGAAAGTCTGAACTTATTTATGCCCATCTCGTACGTTGGCTTAGGAATACTTTTAATCGTTTGGTTTTTGTATCCAGACTGGCATTTTTAATATTTTCATGAAAAAGCCATGTCACTGAAATACTTTTCTGTTCTGACACAAGGTTTTCCAGTTATGATTTCGATAACGAGTTGAATTAGCTCTTTGGTACTATTATGAAAAAAATACGCGATTCCATCTGTCTTCTTTTAGCATTAACATTTTTTGGCTCTATGGCGTTTGGGGAAGTAAATACAGAAAAGGCCAACGAGGCTTTCTCGAGAGGACTCGCAGCCTACTCTGATAAAAGATTTTTGGAGGCTGTTAGTTGGTATACCACAGCAACATCTTTCGGTCATTTAGGCGCCCCTTCTTTCATCGGGCATATCTATGTCGATGGAGAGGGAGTGCCAAAAAATTTAACACTGGCTTACATGTGGTATCAAATTGGTGCGACCGCTGGCTTTAAAGACTCCGAAGAAAACCGTGATAGAATTGCGCGACTAATGGATCAAGATTCGATTTCACTCGCTAAAAAAAAAGCGCAGATATGCATCGTATCATCGTATGAAAGGTGCAAGTGACAGAACACTATAGTTTTCCAAGACATAGAGTGGAATCGGCAGCATTTTAAATGCGAGTAGCTTTTTTACTTATTAAATGTCTTATTTAGAAAACGGATCACTCTTTATCCAGTCTACCGTTTCTTTTAATAAAGTAGGAAAATCCCTTATGGAAACACCCAGACTATCTCGGCGAGAAAAGTCAAATGTAGTTGCAGGTAATGGTTGTTCTGTTAATGGTGTAGGTTGAACCATGTTGGGAATAAGTTTTGCGCATTCCTCGTAAATTTCCTTCCAATGAAGACTTCCATAAACCCCAAAGTAACGCCCAGATGCATTTGGGTTTTCATATGCTGCGAGGAACAAATTAGCTAAATCAACTAAATGTATCATAGAGGTGGAGCTATTAGGTACAGCATCGTGTCGTGGACCCCCGCCTTCAATTAGGCTTTTTAGCCATTTGAAGGGATTGTGTTCTAAGTGCTTAGGTAATAATGCCTCCCCGAACAACCCTGTTGGAAGAAGAATTGAAAGTCGAATATCATTTGCGCTTGCATACTTTATGGCTTCCTTTTCCATAACTGTCTTAGCAGCCGACGTAAATTTTCCAGAACTATACTGTTCCAATTCGTCTGACCAGTGTTCAACTTCATTTTTGAATGGTTGTGAAGGGATAGGGTTTGTGCTTGAGGTGGAAGAACACACAACGGCTGTTTGGACGTTATTTCTTCTGGCGGCGTCCAATATATTCAAGCATCCGTCCACGGTCGGTTTTATAATTTCAGTTTTTCCTTCAGAGATTGTCATCTCGCGGGCAGGCTTGCCATTACTGCCAAAATACGTGGGGATGAGTGAAGCTATAAAAACTGCGTCTGTCCCCGAGAGAGGATCGTCTAAATCTTTTGGGTTTTTCATGTCTGCACTAAAGAGTGAAAGGTTTTTCGAATTGTTTAATTTTTTAAGATAGCTAGCGCTTTCTAGATCATTCAAATTTCGCATTGTCCCGTTAACATGGTAACCTTTACCAAGAGCAGCCTTAACTATATGGGAACCTACTAGACCAGTGGCCCCAATTACACATAGTGTTTTTTTCATCATTATTTCTTCCGCTATTCTGAAACATTCACAAAAATAATTACACTTTGAGCTATCGTGCTTTTATCCAATTGTCTATGCTTTATATTTTATGCAAAAATTTATTGTAGGCGGCGTTTAAGGTTTCTTCCGAATATTCATATCCTTGAGATTCTAAAAACTCATTAAAGGTTTGGAATAAAGCGTGGGGAATTTGAAAACCGCATAAAACCCGACCAAAAGCAGAGCCGTGATTTCTATAGTGAAAAAGTGATATATTCCACTTTTGTCCCATTCTAGTTAGAAAATTCAAAAGTGCACCGGGGCGTTCCGGAAATTCAAATCGATAAATTCTCTCAACTTCATCACTATTCAAACGCCCACCAACCATATGGCGAATATGGAGTTTCGCCATATCATTTTCAGTAAGATCTTCAGTTTCGTAACCGTGTTGCCTGAAGACTTTCTGGATTTTTAATCTTTCGTGTTGTCCTTCGGTTAGAGCCAGGCCAACAAATATATGAGCTTCTTTCGAACTTGAATATCTGTAATTGAACTCCGTAATACTGCGTTTACCCAGAACTTTACAAAATGCTAGAAAACTACCTTTTCTTTCCGGAATTGTTACTGCAAATAGTGCTTCACGCGCTTCAGAATAATTTGCTCGTTCCGAGATGTGCCTCAGTCGGTCAAAACTAACATTCGCGCCACAATTTATTGCAATCAAGGTTTTGTCGGAGATTTTATTGTTTCTAATATAATTTTTCATCCCCGCAACAGCTAGAGCTCCTGATGGTTCCGCAATGGCTCTTGTGTCCTCAAATAAATCTTTGACTGCTGCGCAAATCTGGTCCACATCGGCCAATACAATTTCATCGATAACCTTTTTTGCTAGGCGAAAAGGTTCTTTGCCGACTTGAGCAACTGCTACACCGTCTGCAAAGATCCCGACATTTCTTAATGTTATTCTACGACCCTTTTTAATAGAGGCATACATTGACGCAGATTCGTCTGACTCAACCCCAATGATTTTTATCTCAGGCCGTACCATTTTTATATATGATCCAACCCCAGCGATTAATCCGCCTCCGCCAATGGGAACAAAAATCGCATGAATATTTTTCGTATATTGACGAAGAAGTTCGAGTGCTATTGTGCCCTGACCAGCAATCACAAATGGATCATCAAATGGGGGAATAAAAACAAGGGAATGTTGGTTTGCTATTTCTTGTGCTTTGGCGAAAGCCGTTGAAAAGTCATCCCCGTGCAGAATTACTTTCGCGCCAAACTTTTTGACGCCGTCTATTTTTATTTCCGGGGTTGTCTCTGGCATTACAATTGTAGCTTTTATTCTAAGCCTGTCTGCAGCAAGAGCTACGCCTTGGGCGTGATTTCCTGCTGACGCAGCAATGACACCTCTTTCCTTCTCGGAAGGACTGAGTTGGACGAGTTTATTATAAGCGCCCCGAATTTTAAAAGAGAAAACGGGCTGAAGATCCTCTCTTTTGATAAAGATATTGTTTTCTAATTTATCGCTTAATCTTGGAGCTCTCTCTAAAGGTGTTTCCTGCGCTACATCATATACAGGTGAGTTCAAGATCATTTTTAGATATTTTGTAGGCATTACATAAGCTCTTCATAATTACTAAACAACCAGCTATGAAAACTTAGTTTGGTGGCGGAGGGGAAGGGATTCGAACCCTCGATACCAGTTTCCCAGTATAACGGTTTAGCAAACCGCCGCCTTCAGCCGCTCGGCCACCCCTCCAACGCTTCTTAGGCCTGCAAACCTTGCTTCCTAAAATGATCGAAGTGTTGATTTTTATTATTGGAATGCAGGTGTGTCAACGTCTCGTTTATTACTAAGTTAAATCTTCCACTACTTATTGCGATTGTATTCAAAAAATATCAAAGCTTGGGCTATTTGTGGGACCTTATGTCCGCTTATTTTTTTAACTAGTTGTAGCAAGGGCATACTTTAATAGTTACAAATACCTATGTAATATTGAACTTATGATTTGAGTTATCGGTACAAAACATTGAATGAATTGGGATAACAATCGATGATAAATAATTTGAAAACGCGTCTCGCGGACGAGAGAATAACCGTCGCACCCGGGATATACGATGCTTTGTCTGGACTTATTGTTGAACAGGCAGGTTTTAATACGGCTTACATGTCTGGAGCATCACTTGCTTATACACGTTTTGGGCGTCCAGATATTGGTCTAATCGGTATGCGTGAGGTTGCTGATACGGTCACAGTTATACGAGAGCGTATCAATATTGAACTTGTGGTAGATGGTGACACAGGATACGGCAATGCTCTTAATGTAATGCGAACCGTGAAAGAGTTTGAGAGGGCAGGCGCTTCGGCCATCCAACTAGAAGACCAAGATTTACCAAAACGATGTGGCCATTTGAATGGGAAGACACTTGTATCCGCATCGGAAATGGTAGGCAAACTGAAGGCTGCTGTCGATACAAGAGTTGACCAAGATACTTTAATTATTGCACGAACTGATGCCATTGCGGTGGAAGGTTTCGAGTGTGCCTTAGAAAGAGCTGAGAAATATCTTGAAGCAGGTGCGGACGTCTTATTTGTTGAAGCTCCTGAAAATAGGGATCAAATGGAAAAAATGAACCTCCAGTTCAGTGGTCGGGTACCATTATTAGCTAATATGGTAGAAGGGGGAAAAACTCCAATATCAGGTGCCGACGATTTGGAAGAACTAGGCTATTCAATTGTTATTTTTCCAGGAGGGACTGTGCGAGCTGTTTCGTTCGCTATGCAGGAATACTTGGGACAATTAAAAAAGACTGGCTCCACGGACCTTTGGCGCAATAGAATGTTTGATTTTGGCGGCTTTAATGATCTTATAGGAACACCAGAAATGCTCGCAAAAGGCGAGCGCTATGCCGATCCGAAAGATTAAATAGTTGTTAGATCCTGTAACTTTAGCAGTCTTGAGTGGTCGCCTTGAACAAATAGCTGATGAGATGGATGCTACGCTTTTTCGTAGTGCTTTTAATCCTATAATAGCCGAAGCACACGACGCTAGTCATGGAATTTATGACAGCGTAACCGGAGAAACACTAATTCAAGGTAAATCGGGACTTCCCATCTTTGTTGGTGCGATGTCATTTGCGGTAAAAGCGGTGATACAAAAGGCAAATCAAGACGGGGACCTACGTGAAGGTGACGTCTATATTTTTAATGACCCATATGACGGCGGTACACATCTTTCTGATGTCAGGCTAGTAAAGCCAATTTATCGGTCAGGAAAGATATTTTGTTTCCTTGCATCTGTGGGCCACTATCACGACGTAGGGGGAAATGTTCCTGGAAATTATAACCCGGCAGCAACAGAGAGTTTTCAAGAGGGTGTTCTTATCCCGCCAGTTAAACTTTTTAAAGGGGGAGTTCTCCAACAAGACATCATCGATATCATGTCTGCAAACTCAAGACTACCTGGTAGTTTGTATGGTGATTTAAATGGCCAAATAAATGCTCTGGATCTGGGTACTAAAAGATTAAATGACTTATTAGACCAATACGGAGAAGACCTAGTCCATGAGGCGACCGCCGAATTGAAAGCGCGAGCATCAAAGCTTATGCGCGCTTATATCAGCAGGTTACCTGATGGGGAGTTTGAAGCTACAGATTGGCTGGACAATGACGGTATTAGTGACGACCCTCTCACATTAAAAATTAAGCTAAAGATTAGCGGCGAAAAAATGACCTTGGATTTTAGTGATACGTCTCCAGCGTGTCTCGGTCCTGTTAACATTTCTCGGTCGACAACGGTGGCGGCATGCTATGTTGCTATGAAGCATGTGTTTCCAGAGGTGCCTGCTAATTCCGGGGTTCTTGAACCTGTTGATTTTATTATTGATGAAAATTCGATTTTATCGGTTAAAGCTCCGAAGCCTGTTGGAGGATATACGGAGACAATTCTTCGAATTATCGATCTTGTTTTCCAGGCGTTAGCACTTGCTTCACCTGAACTGACAAATGGGTGCGCATATGGCACTATTAACGCTCTCTCGTTAGCAGGATATAGAAAAGATGGTAGTCGTTGGGTAATGTTTTCTTTTTTTGGAGGAGGGCACGGTGGACATCCTTTAGGCGACGGCTTGAACCATGGAAATGCGCCAATCTCCACCGCAACTATTCCTCCTTTGGAAATATTGGAGGCAGCATATCCAATAAAATTTAGAGAATGGTCACTTCGTCAGGATAGCGGAGGAGTAGGAGAAAATAGAGGTGGATTAGGAGCGGTTTACGAAATTGAGTTGTTAGAAGAAGAAGCAAAGGCCTTTATTTTTGGAGAACGTTCCAAGTTTGCGCCACCTGGTGTAGTTGGAGGCGGTGATGGGGCTTTGAATAGATTCTCCTATGAGTACCAAAGACAATTTAAGTCACCGCCATTAGCATCAAAAATGGTGAATATCTCGTTATCTAAGGGGCAAGCAGTACGCCTGGAAACGCCTGGTGGCGGGGGCTATGGTAAAGCATATAAACGAAAAATTCATAGCGTAGTAAACGATGTAAAACTCGAATACATTAGTTCTGAATTGGCGAGTTCTGAGTATGGTGTTGTCATAAATGACGAAGGGGAGGTTGATGAAGGGAAGACCTTTGCTTCGCGAAAAAAAATTAGACAGACGAGTTAATATAATGAAGCGTGGTGATTTGGTTGGAGTAGATGTAGGTGGGACATTCACAGATGTTTTTGTCTTGAACTTGGATGAGGGGAATATATCCGTTGCAAAAGTTCCAACCACCGCGCCAGATCAATCTGTAGGTTTTCTAGAAGCTGTTACGACCGGTGTATCCGATGTCCAACAGATTACAACAATAGTTCATGGTACAACGGTTGCCACCAATGCTCTTCTGGAACGAAGAGGTGCAAAAACTGGGGTTATCACGACAAAGGGTTTCCGCGATGTTTTGGAGATGCGCCGAAGAGACCGGCCTACTACGTGGGGCCTGTGGGGGACATTCCATCCCATCGTTCCAAGGGATCTCCGACTAGAGGTTGAAGAGCGAACACTTGCTGATGGAACGATAGATATTAAGCTTGATGTGAGCGGTGTAAGGGAGGCAGCTAGGTATCTTCTGCAACAAAACTGTTCAGCGCTTTCAATCGTGTTTATAAACTCTTACGTAAACAGTGAAAACGAAGAAAAAGCCAAGGAAGCCGTGCAAGAAATATGGCCAAATTCACATGTCACGGCGTCGAGTGAAATCCTTCCTGAAATTAGAGAATATGAACGGGCTTCGACTGCAACTTTAAATGCTTTCCTTCAACCTCCGGTTAGTGACTATTTGGAAACGTTAGAAACATCCCTTGAACAGCGTAACTTTAGGGGGCAGGTTCTTATCGTCCAATCTAATGGTGGCGTAATGAACTTAGAGAGGGCAAAATCTCTGCCTGTGAGAACGGCATTGTCTGGACCAGCTGCCGGTGTCATTGCTGCTGGTTACATAGGAACAGTGGCAGGGTATCCCAACATAATCAGTTGCGATATGGGAGGTACAAGCTTCGATGTATCGTTGATTGTCAATGGTGAGAGTTCTCTTGCAGCACAAAGTTCTATTGGTTTTGGAATGGTTGTTAGAACACCAATGGTTGAAATAGTAACAATTGGTGCAGGAGGTGGTTCCATTGCTCGAGTTGACGAAGGTGGCTTACTTCAAGTTGGACCGGAGTCAGCAGGCTCTAATCCAGGACCTGCCTGTTATGGATTAGGTAACATGGCGCCAACTGTTACTGATGCAAATGTCTTATTAGGAAGAATAAATTCAGAAAACCCTATCGGTGGTAAACTTAACAAGCTAGATGTTGAGGCCGCAAGACGTGCAATTAAAACAGAGGTTGCCGACCCCTTAGGAATAAATGTTTTTGAAGCAGCAGACGCTATTCTTCGAGTTGCAAATGGAAAGATGGCCAATGCTATAAGATTAGTTTCCGTGGAAAGAGGCTATGAGCCCGGGACTTTCGCTGCTATGCCATTTGGCGGCGGCGGTGCCCTACATGCAGGAGCTCTTATAAAGGAGGTTGGGTTAGATTGCGCATTAGTTCCCAGGTTTCCCGGAATTACCAGTGCATTGGGGTGTGTCATAGCTGACGTGAGATATGATCAAGTTCAGACAATAAACGACTCGTTAGAAACACTCAATTTAGTTTCTTTGAAAAATCAAATGATGACGTATTGCAAAGAAGGGCATCAGGTTTTAGATCGCTCCGGAAGCACGCTCGAGAATCGTACGGAGTTATTTGAATTGGACATGTTATACGTCGGTCAAACGCATACCGTTAAAGTGCCTTTGGCCTTAAAAGTTTTGGGCGATACTTTAAGCGTCGAAAGAGAAATGATACAAAAAGCATTTGAAGAGGCGTACCTTCACGAGTATGGAAGATTGCTTTCCAACATCAGTATACGTGTAATGAATGTGAGAGTTTCGGTTATTGGTCACCGAGCAAAATTTGATTTATCACTATTAGCGCCCTCTAAAAGTTCGAGTTTGAATAGGGCGGAAATTGGGAAACGATCAGTTTACAGTGATGGTAATTGGTTAGAAGTTAAAATTTTTGATCGTTTATCTCTTCCGATTGGTGCAAAAATAAATGGACCTGCCGTTTTAGAACAACCTGATACAACAATTTTCTTAGAGGGCAATATGGTCGGTTCTGTCGACGATTATGGAAACTTTTTGATAAGGGTAGAAAATTGACTGCTGGCAAGGAAAAATTAAATCTAGAAAAAACTGCACTGCTTTTATGTGATCTTCAAAACGACTTTCTGCATCCAGATGGTGCTTATGGGCGAAATGGAATGTCAAAACCAGAGATATCAGCATTACCGGATCGATTGAAGCCTGTGGCCGATAAAATTAGATCGAAAAATGGTTGGGTAATTTCTACACACTTTACTCTGGTTGAGGGAAAAAATGGAACGCCGTTTATATCTGAGCATTTAAGAGAACTTCGGCCGTTCCTAGGTGAGGGAGATTTTAAATCTGGTAGTTGGGGCCACGACATTATAGATACTCTGAGCCCCGTCGACATAAAAATTGAGAAGATTGCGTTTTCCGCTTTTTATATGAGTAGGCTTGATTGGGTGTTGAAAAAGATTGATGTAGATAATCTTGTCTTTGCCGGTATCGTAACGAATGGTGGGGTAGCGTCAACACTGAGGGATGCTCACGTTCGGGATTATCATTCTTTTCTATTAAGTGATGGTTGTGCGGCGTTTAACTTAGATACTCACGAGACCGCTGTTGCAGCTTTAGCTCCGGTAGCCGAAATTTGTACCTGCTCAAAAATTTTGGAGCGCTTAGTTTGAGCAAGGTTCGGTTTGAAAAGACAATTAAATATGACCATAAGGTCGGCATCGCAATAGTGGGAGCAGGAGCTGCTGGTCTGGTGGCGGCTCTTGCTGCAAAAGACAATGGCGTCGACGTTATGGTATTCGAGCGTGATAACATACCAAGCGGTTCTACGGCGCTTTCGTCGGGTTTCATTCCTGCCTGCAACACGCGCTGGCAAGATGCTAAAGCAAGTAACGATACCGTCGATATTTTTGTGGAGGACATTCAAAGAAAAAATAAAAATCAATCAGATGTGCAGTTTGTTAGAAATGTTTGTTCTGTATCAGCAGAGGTTCTTCATTGGTTGGTAGATCAACATGGGCAGGAATTTATTCTTTTAGATCAATTTCTTTATCCAGGACATACTACCCACAGGATGCACGCCCATCCAAATAGAACAGGCTCAGCACTCATCAATAGCCTGCTCGAAGCTGCCGAGAACGCCGGGGTAGATGTTGTTTGTTCTGCGCAAGTAGAGGACTTGTTTGCGAGGAAAGATGGTGAAATACAAGGCCTTTCTATCAGGCGACCAGACGGAGTGGTAGAACTAGTTGGTTGTGATGCTTTGATCCTTGCAAGCAACGGGTTCGGAGGAAACCGTATTATGGTTGACGAGTTCATTCCAGAAATGTCTGATAGCCTTTATTTTGGCCATGCTGGTAATAAAGGTGACTCGGTATCATGGGCAAAGCAATTGAATCTAAGGTTGTCACAAATGGGTTCCTACCAGGGGCATGGGTCTGTTGCGACACCTCACGGGGTGTTAATTACATGGGCCATTATAATGGAAGGTGGAATACAGCTGAATTGTGATGGGGTAAGGTTTTCCAACGAAACCGAAGGGTATTCTGAACAAGCGTTAAATGTTCTGAGACAACCGGAAGGTATTGCATGGAATGTCTTTGATGAACGCCTTCATAATTTAGGTCTAGAGTTTGACGATTATCGGCGCGCAGAAGAAGCGGGAGCAATAAGAATTGCTAATTCAGTTGCTAGCTTAGCAGATATAATTGGGGCTCCCGTTGATACGATAAAAAAGTCTTTGGAACAAATAGGCGATTTTTTAAAGGCTGATTTAAATTGTCCATTTGGGCGCATTTTTGAAGATAACAAGAAACTTCAAGGTCCGCCTTTTTATCTGGTTAAAGTTACTGGTGCTCTTTTCCATACACAAGGTGGAATAGTGGTTGATAATCAAGCGCGAGCCACGAAAAATGATGGATCAAAACTGCCAAATCTTTTCGCAAGTGGTGGGGCTGCAGTTGGGGTGTCAGGAACAGGCGTTGATGGATACCTATCAGGAAATGGTTTGCTGACAGCAATGACGTTGGGTTATCTAGCTGGACGCTCCGCTGGCGAACAAGTTAAGAAAGTATAAATAGCTTAGGTGCCCCAGATTTCTGAGACACCTAAATCGAAAGTTACCAATTGTTAATCTAAAACAAAAGTTGGCACGGGAGGGCCGTCAGCCTCTTCTGTTTCAGAAAATTTCAATTTTACTCGTTGACCAATGGCGAGACTGTCCAGATCACATTCTATTATGTTTGTCATCATGGTAGGTCCTTCGTTTAAGGTAACGTAGGCGATGGCGAAGGGGGGATCGGCTCGACGTAGGACGCTCCACGAGTAGATCACGCCCTTGCCGGAGGACTCGACAAGCGTGACATTTTGGTCCCCACAGTGAGGACAGATACTTCTCGGATAATAAAATTTTTCGCCACAAGAATTACAATTACCCACCATTAATTTCCCCTGTTTTGCGGCAGACCAGAACTGCTCGGTATCAGGGTCTGCTAGCGGGGATGGAAATGTTCGTTGTTTTACAGTCATCGGATTTACTCCCGTTCCATTATAACAGTTGCGCTGCCATGACGTGTTCCAAGTGATCCACCGGTACCATGAGCTAGAGCTAAATCACAATTTTGAACCTGCACGTTTGGATGAGCTTCTCCGCGAAGTTGACGAACCGCCTCTATTACCTTTGTTAGACCTCCCCGGTTTGCTGGGTGATTGTTACACAGGCCACCGCCGTCGGTATTAAACGGTAGTTTACCTGTTCCGGCGATTAAATTCCCATCGGATACAAAGGCGCCGCCCTTGCCTTTTTCACAAAACCCTAAATCTTCCAGCTGCATGAGTACTGTTATTGTGAAGCTATCGTATATCGACGCATATTTTATATCTGTTGGTTTAACATGCGCCTCCTCAAAAGCCATGGGGCCGGACCAGACGGCACCGGAATACGTCAAGTCTATCTTGCCTCCCATCTGATGTTTAGGTGCTTCACCAGCGCCAATTACTTTTACCAGAGGCCTTTTTAAGGTTTTCGCTATTTCTGGAGAAGTTACGATAATAGCGCCTCCACCATCACTTATGACGCAACAATCTAAACGGTGAAGCGGGTCTGCTATCATGGGCGAATTGACAACTTCGTCCACAGTTACAACATTTTTCAACATTGCATGTTCGTTGTATTGTGCATGATGAGATGCCGCAACTTTTATCCATGCAAGTTGCTCACTTGTCGTTCCATACTCGTACATATGCCGCTGAGCACACATTGCATACATATTAACCACAGTTGGACCAAATGGAAATTCGAATGCTACATCTGGTGCGGAAGAACCGTAATTACGGGGTGCCGTTCCTGTAGCCATTCCTTCAGCTCTTGGCCTTCCCGCAAGGGTTATTAAAGCTACTGAACATTTTCCCATTGCGATGGCTTCTGCGGCGTGACCAACATGCAAAACATATGAGGATCCGCCAGTTTCAGTAGCATCAAGATGCTTTAGTTTTAAACCCATATAATCTACTAGGGAGAGGGGGCCGAGCCCGGGAGCGTCTCCTGCACAAAAATATCCATCAACGTCGTCCTTGGTTAATCCGGCATCCTTCAAAGCACCAAGAGCGGACTCAGCATGCAATTGTGCCAACGATTTATCAGTTGCCTTACGAGTAGGGTGCTCATAAACACCCGCTACGTAAGCTTTTCCATTTATACTCATATATTTTTCCCAAGTTTGTTATTCTTCTTTTCTACTACTCTGATGGTTGTGTTTCTAGTTTTTGATTTAAAAATTTAATCAGCAATCTGATTAATTTTATCGAGTTTTTTTACCTTTCCCCTAAAGAAAACCCGCCCAAAAAAGCAGTTGGTTTTTATCTTTAAATTTTATCTGATGTTTGAGTGCCAATTTTCCATTTTCTCCGATTTTGTAACTAACAAGGCTCAAAGGCAAAGAAGTGGCTTTGCCTTTGGAATTAATTTTTCTTGCGGCCTCTGAATTGGCGGCTACCAGCATTTTTCCAGAATTATGGATCGAAAATGTTCTTGGTAGTGAGCCTAATGTGTCAGCAGATTGAATTAATGATGGCTCATAAGAAATTTCATTTATTTCAAATACAGCGATATTGTCCTCTCCATTAGGACGTGCTCGACCATTTATAGGGGCGGCAGGGTAGGTGCGGTTAGAAACATAAACAAATTTTCCTGAGGGATGCACGTGTACTGCTGAATTTGCTTGTCGTACCCCCGACTGTAAAGGTTTTGATAAAGTAGATGCGGTGAATAAAGGATTATCAGATATTCCATGCTCCGCAATTTTAAATGTATGGAGTTCGCTTTGCCGCTCAATGGCAAGGTAAAAGCAGTGACCGCTAGGATGAAAGTCAAGGTGGCGAGCGCCAAAACCGAACCCGCCGAAGGGACCTATTGTTTTGGTGTGGCAAATCTCCCCATCTGTAAGGTCAAAAATTTTTAAACAGCCGGGTTTTTCGGGCGTAGTATCGGTCGCATCGTAACCACGACATACAAGGATCACAGTTTTTCCATTTGGGGTTATTCTTACTTGATGTCCAAATATTCCTGCTTGATCTTTAGATAATTGAATTCTCGTATCACCGATATCCCCATTGGCTTCGATTTTATGAACGGACATCGAACTTGGATTATTATACGCAACAAAAAGGTTCTCACCTCTTTCGTCAGTAGAAAGGTGGATGGGACGATATTGTACCCGTTGCTTAGGTCCCAAAATTGCTGGTTCTCCTGTTTTTCTATCGATAGAACACGCGAGTATCGAGTGGTAAGAGCCCTTCTTGCCCGGACCACCGTCACTAAGAGCGACGTAAATAATGTCTTTTTGTGGATGGGCCCAAACGTATTGAATATTAGAACCAAAGTCCGTGCTACTAATGAAATCTAGTTGGTGCGCAGTTAAGTCTGGTAAATACCAACAGAACTGACTTCCAATGGATGCATACAAATATTGAGAGCGATCTCTCACTTTTGGTGTCCCGATTGAAGTTCCTGTTGACCAATCATTATATTATTTTTCTAAAAAAAGTTTAAATAAATAATTGGTAGATGATTTTGTTTCGCTTGTAACGGATGGCGTTAGGGTAGATATTTTTATTTTTGGTGCTTTCTTTCTGTTATATTTTTTTTTTGTGTGTAATCTATGATTTGTTATGTAGCTGCTTTGAGTTTGCCCAGAAATTAGATACCTATTGGAGTTTTTAGATATGCCGGATCAAATGATTTCAAACTCTCAAATTATTGGCGCGTACAGGGAAAAAACTCCCGGATCAGAAAAATTGTCTATGGAAGCTAATGAAGTTCTTCCTAGCGGAATCGCGCACGACTCTCGATATCTCAAACCCTACGCTCTTTACATTGATAAAGCTGAAGGCCCCCATAAATGGGATGTAGATGGTAATCGTTATGTGGACTATTTTGGGGGACACGGAGCCCTTCTATTAGGGCACTGTCATCCCGAAGTTACTGAGGCTGTACAAAGTGCTTTAGGTGCGGGGACTCAGTTTGGAGCAAATCATCCGAGAGAAGTCGAATGGGCTAACCAGGTTATAAAAATGGTCCCTTCTGTTGAAAGAGTCCGCTTTACTTCATCCGGTACCGAGGCGACCCTGATGGCGTTACGCCTTGCGAGGTCATTCACAGGTAAAACCAAATTTATTCGGTTCAAGACACATTTTCATGGTTGGCATGACCATATGACAACAGGTTATGCAAATCATTTTGATGGAACAGCCACTGCTGGAGTTTTAGATGATATAGCATCCAATGTAATTTTGGTATCTCCACAAGACATTTCGGAAATTAAGTCAGTTATAGCTAACGATAACGATATCGCCGCAGTAATCGTTGAACCCACAGGGTCGTCATTTGGAATGGTCCCTATGGGAGAAGAGTTTTTGGCATCAGTCAGAGAAATAACAGCTGCTGATGGTATTCTTCTTATTTTCGATGAGGTGGTTACAGGATTTAGGTGTGCGCCAGGCGGCGCACAAGAAGCATACGGAGTTACGCCGGATCTCACGACGATGGCAAAGATTCTG
>CEUH01059338.1_pt1 | contig 16223 bp, 14 predicted proteins | sample 356461 | NCBI WGS metagenome assembly CEUH01 (sample SAMEA2623275, study PRJEB7988) | marine metagenome | isolation source: saline water (ENVO:00002010), including
ATGCAGCAAGTTAAGCAAAAAGATTCCGGTGATGAAGAAGCTATGTTGTACGATGATGATTATATCAATGCCTTGAAACATGGAATGCCACCTGCAATGGGCGTAGGCTTAGGAATTGATAGGTTAGTAATGTTAGCGACAAATAAAAGTTCTATTAGAGATGTAGTTCTTTTTCCAACATTAAAGTAATGTCGCTAAAAAATCTCATTACAATTTTTTCTATACTAATTCTAACTGCTTGTGGCGGAGGCGGTGGTGGGTCTTCAGCTTCTGAACTTATACCTACACCAGCCCCAACACCAGCCCCAACTCCTGAACCAACACCAGAACCAACTCCAGAACCAACTCCAGCTCCAACAGGTGTTTATGAAATGGATGAAAACTGCCCTACACATATCAAAGAAGCATTTTTAGATGTTAGCGAAGCTCCTGGACCAGGAGAACAGTACAATATGATGCCAAGATTGCAGGTGTCTTGTTCAAATGGAAACCTAGTTATAAATTCAAATTCTGTTCCACACTATAGTTTTATACCAATGACTCCTAATGACTTGGTTGAAAGAGATGAGGAGTGGAGAGTGCCTCTTGAACCTTCTTATGACCCATCGAGAGAACCTACAAATATTGGTGCTAACGGTCCAGTTGTGCTTGGCTATATGGGTTTTACAAATACTGGTTTAAACATCTTTGGCCCCACAGAGGGAGGACAGCCAGCAAACCAAGCTTATGGTGATCCTGTCTATAACAATATTTTGGATGATTGTGGAGGTCATACAGCTTTTGCTTATCATAATCATGCATTTAATGTTAGATGTTTTAACCCAAATGGTTTAACTGCTAATCCAGCAACTGACCCTCAACCAGAGATTTTATATACCTCATTGATTTTAGGTTTTGGACCGGATGGTTTTCCAATTTTCAACGAGTATGAATATGCTAATAATGATGGGGTCAATCTCGTATCACCACAAAGCAGCTATGAACTAATAGATGGTCAAAATCCACAAAGGTATGCATTTGATGCTTATGAGTATATTGAAAAAGATAACCTTGAAATTTACTTGGATGAGTGTAATGGTCATAGCCATGAGAATCCTCATGGTTATGAATACCACTATCATGCCACAGAAGATTTTCCTTATATTTATGGATGTCTTAGAGGAGAACCTATTGGTATAGGCGGCGGCCAAGGTGGCAATAATGAATAGAGTAATTCTATTTATATTCTCAGTATTTTTTATCCAAGCGGAAACTATAGAAACCTATTACAAAACAGGTGAATTAAAGGAAAGAATCGAGGTTCAAAATGGCATTAGAAACGGTTTATATCAGAAATGGTACCTGAATGGACAACTAGGGAAGGAATCATCCTATAAAAATGGTGTTCTCGATGGTGAGTTAATTACTTGGTATCCGAATGGAGTCGTGAAAGGAGTATATCCAATTACTGATGGGAAAATACAGGGAACTGCAAAATATTACGATTATGAGGGTAATTTAAGTTGGCAGGTATATGAAAACAACCTGCCTAATCAGAATAATAAAATAAATCTAGCTGGTTGGTGTTTAGATTAGATCTTTGACTAAATCTTTCTCTTCAAGAAGTTCATTTGCAGTTTTTTCTAATCCTGCTTTTGCAAAAGGACTAAGATTATAATCACGAACTATTTCTACAGAACCATCACCATTTGAAATAAGAGGAAAACCTGAAAAAATTCCTTCGGGCATCCCATACGCTCCATCACTCATCACAGCAGCATTAAATACATCACCTGATCGAGTAGGGTGCTCTACAGCTTTAACAGTATCACAAGCTGCCCTAGCAGCGGAAGAAGCTGATGATGCGCCTCTAGCTTTAATAATTTCTGCGCCTCGTTGTTGAATTTTTGGAAGAAACTCAGTTTCTACCCATTCGTGATCATTTATCTCTTCGTATGCATTTTTACCATTAACTAATGTATTTTCTAAATCAGGGAACATTGTGGGGCTATGGTTGCCAAAAATAGCCAATCTATAAATATCATCAACATGACAATTTAGTTTTTGTGACAATTGAGCTTTTGCTCTTAATGCATCAAGCATTGTCATTGCCATCCATAGTTGAGAATTATTATTTGAACTGTGTTTTCCAATTAGTGCATTGGTATTTGCAGGATTACCAACTACAAGAATCTTGCAATTTTCTTTTGCATTTGTGCCAATAGCTTTGCCTTGTTCTGTAAAAATACCACCATTGATTTGTAATAAGTCTGACCTTTCCTTTATTTCTTTACCATTAAGCACTATTCCTCGCGGTATTGAGCCCACTAATAAACACCAATCTGCATCAATAACAGCATTTTGGATGTTGTCAAAAGTATTTATTGAGCTAACTGTTGAGTACGCAGAGTCCTCAAGCTCTTTTACAAACCCATCGAGCCTTCCCATTGCCTGGGGTATTTCAACTAAATTTAGATCTAATCTTTCATCCGAATTAAAAACACCTTTCTCACAAAGGAAAGGTATTAATGAATATGCTATTTGTCCTGCCGCTCCTGTTATTACTACTTTCATATCGCCTTAAAAATAATCTTTATTCTATGTTTACTTGTGATCGATTTCCATTAGAATTTACACTCTAACAGTTTATTTTAAAGGAGTCAGAGAATGTCATTAGATTTTGAAGGAAAAGTTGCCATTGTCACTGGATCAGGTGGCGGCATTGGAAAGGGTTATGCATTAGAGTTAGCGCAAAGAGGAGCAAAAGTTGTTGTAAACGACTTAGGAGGAGCAGTTGATGGCTCAGGCGGTTCGGTCTCTGCAGCAGAAGCAGTAGTCCAAGAAATTGAGGCTGCCGGTGGAGAAGCAATCGCAAACGGCGCAAATGTTTGTTCTGAAGATGACGTCAAAGCAATGGTTGAAGATGTAATGTCAAAATGGGGCAGAGTAGACATTTTAGTGAACAACGCAGGAATACTTAGAGATAAATCATTCGCAAAAATGGATTGGTCTGATTTTGTAACAGTTGTAAACGTTCATTTAATGGGATCAGCTCTATGCGCACACACAGTTTTCCCAATTATGAAAGAACAAGAATACGGAAGAATAATTATGACTAGCTCTTCCTCTGGTTTATTCGGAAATTTTGGGCAGACAAATTATGGCGCAGCAAAAATGGGTGTTGTGGGTCTTATGAATACACTTAAACTCGAAGGTGCAAAGTACAATATTCATACTAACTCTGTAGCTCCTACTGCTACAACACGTATGACGGAACACCTGTTTCCAGCAGAATTCAAAGAGAAGCTTGATCCACGGCTGATTATTCCAGCAGTTGTTTTCTTGGCGAGTGATAAAGCTCCAAATGGTGAAATATTAGAAGTAGGTGGCGGAGTAGTTGCAAATACATACATTATGGAAACCATGGGAAAATATTTCGGTACTGACGAAAATTTCAATGCAGAGGCTGTTGCTGAGCATTGGTCTGAAGTCGTTGATACTGCAGATGCAAAACGACCATTTCAAGGTGGAGATGTTGCAATTAAGCATTTAGAGACAATCGGTAAAGCAGAAAGTTAAATTGTTTTCTTGAATTAAAAAAGGCTCTTACGAGCCTTTTTTTTTGAGAGCACCGCCAATAGTCAGACCTAAGGCAGTGCAAAACACTAATCGTCAAATTTTAGAGAACCTCCAACTTGATACTCAATAACACGAGTTTCAAAGAAGTTTTTCTCTTTTCTCAAATCCATGATTTCTGACATCCATGGAAAAGGATTCTCAGCTCCAGGATAAGCTTCAGGAAGATTAATTTGTGTAAGACGTCTATTACAGACATATTTCAAATATTCTTCCATTGTCTTTGCATTCATACCGAGAACACCTCTTGGCATTGTATCTCTTGCATAATCAATTTCTAGTTCTGTGCCTTCAACAATCATATCTGAAGCTCTTTTTCTCATTTCTTCATCCCAAAGATGTGGATTTTCATTAATGATTGAGTTGATGACATCAATTCCAAAATTAACGTGCATTGATTCATCTCTCATGATGTATTGAAATTGCTCAGAAACACCTGTCATCTTATTTCTTCTTCCCATTGAAAGAATTTGTGAGAAACCACAATAAAAGAACATACCTTCTAATACACAATAGAAAGCAATTAGATTAGAAAGGAAGAGTTTATCTTTTTCTGGTGTTCCAGTTTCAAAGTTTGGATCTTCAAGTGCCTGTGTGTATTTGAGGCCCCATGCTGCTTTTGCTTCAACACAAGGAACTTCTCTATACATATTAAAAATCTCGCCTTCATCCATACCTAATGACTCAACACAATACTGATAAGCGTGTGTATGAATAGCTTCTTCAAAGGCTTGTCTTAGTAAATATTGTCTGCATTCTGGGTTAGTGATGTGTTTATAAACTGCAAGTACAACGTTATTTGCAACAAGAGAATCTGCTGTTGAAAAGAAACCTAAGCTTCTTTTCACAATTGTTCTTTCATCTTCAGTTAAACCATCTTCAGATTTCCACAAAGCAATATCTGCTGTCATATTAATTTCTTGTGGCATCCAGTGGTTTGCTGTTCCATCAAGATATTTTTCCCAAGCCCATTTGTACTTAAAGGGAACAAGTTGGTTGAGATCTGCTTTTGAATTAATCATAGCTTTTTGTCCAACTTGTACCCTACCTTCTAGAGCATTAGCCATTCTTTTGCGAACTTTTTCAAGCTCTGCTTCAGTAGGCTCCTTCATTGTTGTGTAGTTTTCGATATCTTGCATTGCTTCTGAATTCATATCTTCAGTCACAATCGTTTCAGTAGCTTCTTGCTGTACAGCTTCAGTATGAGCTTGTGGCTCTTCTTGAATGCTTTCAGTTTCAACTACTTCTGCTACTCTCGGTTCAGGACTTTTTGTTTCTTCCTTTTTAACCGGAGCCTCGTCTTTATAATAGTCTTCCCAACTTAACATAATTACCTCCGTTATTGACACGCCTCACAATCTGGATCAAGGATGCTACAAGCACTTGGTGCTTGTGCCGCAGCTTGACCCTCTTGATTTGATTGCACAGCATTTAAGCTGCTCCTCTCCACCGTTGATTTTTCTGTAGCTGTGGCTCCCATTGATCTTAAGTAATAAGTTGTCTTAAGACCTTTATACCACGCCATCCTGTATGTTATATCTAGTTTTTTTCCATCTACGTTAGCAATGTATAGATTCAATGACTGTGCTTGATCAATCCATTTTTGCCTTCTGCTTGCCGCTTCTACAATATATCTAGGCTCAACCTCAAAAGCGGTTTTAAATTTATTTTTTATGTGTTCAGGAACTCTATTAATTTGTTTTAAAGAACCCTCAAAGTATTTGAGGTCACTCAGCATTACTTCATCCCATAAATTCTCTTTCTTTAGTTCTTCAATGAGATATGGATTTACGACTGTAAATTCGCCAGAAAGATTCGATTTAACATATAGATTTTGGTAGGTTGGTTCTATTGATTGAGATACTCCAGTGATATTTGCAATTGTTGCTGTTGGCGCAATTGCCATTACATTCGAGTTTCTAATTCCATGTGTTGAAACCTTCTCCTTCAACTTATCCCAGTCCAGAGTTTTGTCTCTATTTTGGTCAATAAATTCTTTACCTCTTTGTTCAGCGAGGAGATTGATTGAATCAAGCGGGAATATACCATTATCCCACAATGATCCTTTATATGTTTCATATGTTCCTCTTTCTTCTGCAAGTTCGCATGATGCTTCAATTGCAAAGTAACTTATTAATTCCATTGATCTATCTGCAAACTCAACGGCGTCTTCTGAATCATATGAAATGCCAAGCTTATAAAGTGCATCTTGGAAACCCATTAAACCAAGTCCTATTGGCCTATGTTTTTTGTTTGAGTTTTCTGCTTGAGGTACCGGGTAATAGTTAATATCAATGACATTATCTAGCATTCTGATTGCTGTTTTTACACTACCTTTCAATTGTTCTATATTAATTTTTCCATCGCTTATATGCTGTGGCAAGTTAATACTTCCCAGGTTGCATACCGCTATTTCTTCTTCATTAGTATTTAAGGTAATTTCAGTACATAGGTTTGATGAATGTACTGTTCCGACATGACCTTGGGGTGATCTTATATTGCATGGATCTTTGAATGTTACCCATGGGTGTCCTGTCTCAAACAACATAGAGAGAATCTTCCGCCATAGGTCTTTTGCTTCAATAGTCTTAGAGTGTTTAATTTCTCCAGCTTCAGCCATTTTTTCGTATTCAACATACTTTGTTTCAAATTCAGTCCCGTATATATCATGCAAATCAGGTACATCAGAAGGGGAGAATAAAGTCCATTTCTCATTTTTCTCTAGTCTCTTCATAAAGAGGTCAGGTATCCAGTTAGCAGTATTCATGTCATGTGTTCTTCTTCGATCATCTCCGGTATTTTTCCTAAGATCTAAGAACTCTTCTACATCCATATGCCAGCACTCAAGGTAAGCACAGAAAGCACCCTTTCTTTTTCCGCCTTGGTTAACAGCAACAGCTGTATCATTTGAAACTTTCAAGAATGGGACTATGCCTTGGCTTTTTCCGTTTGTTCCTTTAATTCTTGAGCCTAAAGCTCTTACTGGCGTCCAATCGTTACCTAAACCACCAGCCCACTTCGAGAGAAGAGCATTGTCTCTAATCGCACCATAGATGCCCGAAAGATCATCTGGGACAGTCGTAAGGTAACATGATGATAATTGTGGTCTTTTTGTACCTGAATTAAATAGTGTGGGTGTTGAGCTCATGTAATCAAAGCTTGATAGAAGCTTGTAAAATTCTATAGCTTTGTCATTTTTATTCTCTTCATTAACCGCAAGCCCCATAGCTACTCTCATGAAGAAAACTTGTGGCATTTCATATCTGGTTTCTTCGAAGGTAATGAAGTATCTGTCATACAAAGTTTGCAAGCCTAGATACGTGAATTGAAAATCTCTCTCCTCTAATATGGCTGATCCAATTTTTTCTAAGTCAAAGGTTTTAAGCTCATCACTCAAAAAGTCCAACTCTATACCTTTATCAATAGTTTTAACTAGAGCTTCTTTGTACATTGCTGCTCTATTTTTCCTCTCTTTGATATCAAGAAAACCACAAACTTCATTTTCCATATTATTCAAAAGTAGACGGGCTGTGACGTAAGAATAATTTGGCTCTTTTTCGACCATTGTTCTTGCTGTCATTAGCATACTATCCGCTAAGTCTTTTTCGGAGATACCTTCGTAAGTTGCGTTCTTTATTTCGGTAGATAAGAGGTTCTCGTCAACGTTATCAAGATCTGCACAGGCTTTCTTAACCGCAGCATCAATAATTTCCTGAACATTTTTTTCTATGTTTTGATCTTCTTTTTCCTCAACTCTTTCGTTTTTTCTTGCCTCTCTATATAGGACGTATGATCTTGCTACTTTGTGATGTTCATTTCTCATCAGCTGTAGTTCAACTTGATCTTGTATTTCTTCGATGTGAATTGTTCCGCCGGACGGCATTCTTCTTTCAAAGACTTTAATTATGTCCTGTGCCATCTGGTCAACTTCTTCATGTATTCTTGATGAGCCAGCAGCCGAGCCTCCTTCCACTGCTAAGAAAGCTTTCATAATTGCAACTTTTATCTTTTCATCTTCAAAGGAAACTACTTTTCCGTTTCTTTTGATGACCCTAATCTTTCCAGGAGCCATAACTTGGTTCGGAGCTATTTCCTTTTTTTCTTCTGTTTTATTTTGTGTGACTTGTTGTTCCATCGCTTTAGGTATTTTTCTATAGATGGTGACGACATTCAAGCATTTCAACACAATATGTTGTGTTATTTTTCACTTTGTGCACTAGATGCTGTAATTTTCTTGTTGATAACTTATGGATAAAATGTTGTTTATTTAGTGAAATCCGTTTAATTAATGGGTTTAAATGTGTATTCTTTTAAATTCTCAAAACATGAAAATAAAGATATTAAATAACATTGCAAGCGCTGGAGTAGATCTGCTTAACCAGAATAATTTTGAATTGGTCGACGATGAGAAAATTGCTTCAGGCATCGTTTTAAGAAGTCACGATTTAACTAATCTTGAGTTATCAAAAAGCCTTTTAGGTATAGCTAGAGCTGGAGCAGGTACCAATAATATAAATATCGAACAATGCTCCAAAAAGGGTGTGGTTGTTTTTAATACTCCGGGAGCCAATGCAAATGCTGTTAAAGAAATGGTTATTTGTTCTCTCATATTGTCTAAAAGGGATTTAGTTTCTGGTAATAAAAATTTAGACACAATGGATGCTAGAAACAAAAATGATGATGAAATAAGTAAAGAAATTGAAGGTATGAAAAAAATGTACGTTGGTGAAGAGGTAAACGGAAAAACATTAGGCATTATTGGTCTAGGGGCTATTGGCTCAATGGTGGCTGAACAATCTATATCTCTTGGTATGAAAGTTAATGCATATGATCCGGGTTTAACAGTAGAAACAGCATTAAGACTTCCAAGCAATCTAAAACGTTTTGACAACATGGAAGAAGTGCTTAAATCTTCTGACTATGTTTCACTTCATTTACCTTTGACTGATTCTACAAAAGGAATAATTGATGAGAAAAGGTTAAAAAATTTCAAAAAGAATTCCGTTTTAATTAACTTTTCACGTGGTGGGATTGTTGATGAGGCAGCTGTAATTAAAAATTTAGATAGCCAGCATCTACATAAATATGTCACTGATTTTCCAACCAAGAAACTCCTTCAAAGACTTGACTCAAAAAAAGATGTGATGATTTTTCCGCATCTAGGTGCCAGCACAAAAGAAAGCGAAATAAATTGTGCAATGATGGCGTGCAGACAGATAAGTGATTTTTTATTGGAGGGGAAAGTTGTGAACAGTGTTAATTATCCAAATATTTCATCAGAAAAATATGGTAAACATAGGTTGTTTATTACAAATAGAAACGAACCAGGAATCATAAGCAAGATTGCTGAGTGTCTGGCAGATAATAAAATTAATATTTCAGAATTTGTAAACAAAAGTCGAGCAGATGTGGCATGCAATATCATAGATTCTGATGATAATATTGATACGACAATTGTCTGCGAGCTAGAGAAAATCAGTGGTGTTACAAATGCAAGACTTTGCTACTAAAAAAACCCTCTTTTTTTTCACTATATCTATTGCTTTTCACACAAGAATAAGCATCCCCTGATTTTTACTGATAAATTTAATAATTTTGAAAGTCTTTGTAATAACGTTGCCTGAAACCCTCATTATTACTGGTTAATTATATATTGTTCAATTTTTGTACAATCTGATGAAAGTATTTTTCCATGTGGCATTTAAGAAATTTTAGGCCACTTTTCCCCAAAGTTATCCACAGTTTCTGTGGATAAAAAAATTATGTTATTTTTATGTACATGAAGGAACATAATACTTGGCAAGATTTAATAGATTTAGAAACTCAAAAACCCTATTTTAAAACAATTAAAGAACGCTTAATTGCTGATAATTTGGAAGGAAAAAATATTTTTCCAAGTCCCAAAAATTTTTTTAGAGCTTTTCATCTTTGTAACTTAGAATCAACACGCGTTGTAATAATTGGGCAAGATCCTTATCACACTTTTGGTGCTGCTAATGGTCTAGCGTTTTCAGTAAGTAATGAAGCAAAACTTCAACCATCCTTAAAAAATATTTTTAAAGAGATTGAAACAGACTTAGGTATAAAGAATATTAAAGGTGATTTAACTAATTGGGCTAGACAGGGTGTGCTGTTATTAAATACAACTTTATCTGTTTGTGAAGGCATGCCAGGCTCTCATGCTGATATAGGGTGGTCAGTGTTCACAGACAAAGCTATTGAGACTATACAAAATAAAAAAAATATTATTTTTCTTCTATGGGGCAACCACGCAAAGAAAAAGAAACCTCTTATCAGTGATAGTAATTATATTTTTGAGGCTGCTCATCCTTCGCCTCTTTCAGCGCACAATGGTTTTTTTGGCTGCCAGCACTTTTCAAAAACAAATTCTAAGCTTGTTGATCTTGGTTTAGATCCCATTGACTGGAAATTGGATTAATCTTTTTATTCTCATAAAAGTATTGAGTATCCTCAACAAAGAACTGAGATAACGACTCTTTACCAAACTTTAAATCAAATATTTTTTTACCAATCTTCTTGCCTGCGGAGTTGGTGATATGATCAATGCTCCCTTCAAAAATAACATTCTTTTTTACTCTTTTTCCTAAATACGTTAAACGAGCAATTATCTCTTGCCCGCGGTAGCAGCCCTTATCGTAAGAAACATAATTTTCAAATTTATAACCTATTTCATTAATCCTATATTTTTTTGCATATTCGATATCTATGTCTATACAAAAGTTTTTCATTGTTAAAGACATCCAATCAGATTCTGAGGCCTGTGTTTCCTGTTCATCTATAACTTTAGTAAAGCTATCATTTTGTGCGATACCATAAATTTTTTTGTTAGTTTCTGTTACATCACATTTAAAAAATTTTGCAAATTTATGTAACTCTTCGATCAATAATTGTGCGACATTTTTCTTCACAATAATTTCAAATGAGGAATTTTTAATAACTACTGCATTAGTAATTACATATCCTTTCTCATCACAAAATAATCCATTAAAGTAATTCTGATCTAACGCTAAATCACAAGAGATCTGGCCTTGAAGAAGCTTTTCAGAATCAACTCCTTCAACTAATATGGAAGTATAATTAGGTAAGGAAAAAATTTTTGCCATGTCTGATGATCTTTTATTTAAAAAATTAAATTTTAAATCAAGAAGAGGGATGAAGGAAACAACCTTCATCGTAAAAAAATTTATCGATGGATTTTCATCTATGAATAAACAACAAAAAGATGAGCTATGGCTTTTGCTTGAACTCAATGATCAAGAGCTTTTTGATTTAATTTTCAAAAAGAAAGATCAATTTGCTGAAAGATTTCCTCATTTGAAAAATTTTGCTAATTAAATGAACTTATTTAAAAATTTTATATCAAAGGTGTGAATGAAAAAAAATAGTATTCCACAATTAGTGGAGCTCTCACAAAAAGGCGACTCGAATGCGTTCGAGTTGCTCTTTACTACTTTTAAAACACGTCTTCACCACTCTCTTTTTAAAGTGTTAAGAAATTACCATGAGACAGAGGATGTTGTTCAGCAGGCGTTTATGAGAGCTTGGGAGAAGATTGGGACATTTAAAGGTAATTCCAACTTTTATACATGGCTATATAGAATTGGCTTTAACCTTGCAATTACAAAAATCAACTCTTCTAGAGAGACTCAGATTGACGAAAGTTTTGAAAGTACTCTTGCTGCCCCAAATGATGTTGTTGAATCTATGGAGAATACTGAGCTTTATGCATCAGTGAAAAGCTTGTTGGATGAGCTACCAGAAGAACAAAGAACTGCGTATATTTTGTGTGAGGTGGATTCAAAAAATTATGAAGAGATTGCAACTATTACTGGGGTACCAGTTGGCACAGTGAGATCAAGAATTTTTAGAGCAAGACAATATTTAATGGAGAACTTAAAAGAAAGACTATGAGTAATATTTCAGACTACGATTTCAGCAGAATATCTGCATTTATTGACGGGGAACTAAATACTGAGGAAGTTGATTGTCTTGTTCAAGACATGATAACTAAACCTGAGCTCAAAGATGTATATTTCAATCTGATTGAAATAAGTGAAGCATCGAAAGAATTAAAACCAATTGGATTTAAAAGGCAGTTGGCAAATATGTCACTACAAAGCTTATTTTCTGCATTTAATCAGAAACTTGTGATGCCCTTAACTATCTTTTCTGTCGGAGCTTTATTGAGTTACTCGATTTTAAACAATGCTATCAGTGGCAATAAAGAAAACAGTGCCAACTTACTACTACAACAATCAATAGCATCAGTTGAGGCTCAAAAAATTCTTGAGAATATTAAAACGGACGAAATTTTACAATTTGCTTCTAGACACTATGCACCAAATCTCAATAAGAATATTATGCCGGTAGCATATCAACCTGGATGGTTACCAAGAGGCTTCAATATTGATGGAGCTCTAAAAAACAGATTCATTAATAGGCTAAATCAGAAGCAGTTCTCAATTTTCATTGATAACCCAAGTACACTTAACCTTCCTGATGGAGTCTATAAAAAAGAAAATTTCATTCTCATAAAGAAAACTCTTATTCACGATGAAAAACCACGTACTATTGCTATATTTGGTGATATAGATGTTGAATCAGGAGAAAAAATCCTTAATTCTATTAAACCAATAAAGTAACTAAATAATGAAAAAATTCTTAGCAGTAATATTAATATCCTTATTCAGTGTAGACGCACACGAATTTGATTTTTCAGAGCTGGTAAAAGATCAATCTGAATCAGTAGTAAATATTCAGTCTATTAGAAAAATTAAATACTCAAGAAGATCTTTGGGTGGTTTTCCTGAGGAACTGTTCAGAGAATTTGGACTACCAATTCCTGAGATGAATGACCCAAGGGGACAAGAAAGAGAATCAATTAGCACTGGATCAGGGTTTGTAGTTGATAAAGATGGTTATGTAATAACAAATTTTCATGTAGTCCAAGATGCTGATGAAGTGCTTGTTAAATTTCTTGATAGAAGAGAATTCAAAGCAGAAATAGTAGGCATGGATGAATTGAGTGATCTCGCATTATTAAAGATAAGTTCAGATGATTTTGACCCAGTATCAATTGGAGATTCAGATAAAGTTGAACAAGGCGATGGAGTGATAGCTATCGGCTCCCCATATAACTACGATTTTTCTGTAACTTTCGGAATTATAAGTGCAACTGGTAGAGGCATCACTTCAGGACAAGGCATTGGAGACTATGTCCCATATCTTCAAACAGACGCTGCAGTAAATAGAGGTAATTCAGGAGGTCCATTATTTAACACTGATGGTGAAGTCATAGGTATTAACTCACAAATCTTTTCAAGGTCTGGAGGTAATGAGGGTCTTGCATTTGCAATCCCAATTAACATAGCTTTAGAAGTAGTCGAACAACTCAAAGAAAATGGAAAATTTTCTAGGGGCTACCTTGGCGTCCAAGGTGGTGAAGTGTCAAGTGATTTGGCAGAAGCGCTTGGTATGGAAAAACCTGTTGGTGCATTAGTTAGAGCTGTAGTTAAAGATGGTGCCGCAGATAAAGGTGGTATTAAACCAGGAGATGTTATTGTAAAAGTTGGCTCAAAAGATGTTATCTATTTCAAAGACTTACAACATTCTGTAGGTATGACTAAACCAAAAACTAATTTAAAAATTAAATTGTTCAGAGATGGAGAGTATTCAAACTTATACGTAAAAGTTGGTGAGCTCCCTTCACAGGATAGGCCTGAGCCTGTTAATGACATACCACAAGAACCAAATTTTCCATTAGGCCTGGAATTAGAAAATTTAGATAGTGATGAGGTTATAGGAGTTAGAGTGGTGCAAGTAACATCAAAATCTCCTGCCATTGGACAGATAATTAAAGGCGATATTATTAATAAAATTAAATCTGGCAACTCTACTTACGATATTTCAAAAGTTGCTGATTTTAAAAATGCACTTGATTCATTTGCTGTAGGTGACAAAATAGCGATATTTGGAACTAGAGAGGGTTCCAACTTTTTTGTTGCAGTAACAGTTGAATAAGATAAGAAATTTCTCAATTATTGCCCATATCGATCATGGGAAGTCCACGCTGTCTGACAGAATAATCGAATTTTGCGGAGGGCTCTCTAAAAGAGAGATGAAGTCTCAGGTGCTTGATACTTTGGAGCTTGAGCGTGAGAGGGGTATTACAATCAAAGCACAATCAGTTGCACTCAATTACATAGATGACGAAGAGTACCAATTCAATCTAATCGATACACCTGGCCATGTTGATTTTTCTTATGAAGTTTCAAGATCATTAGCAGCATGTGAGGGCGCACTTTTAGTTGTTGATGGTTCACAAGGTGTCGAAGCACAAACGCTGTCTACATGTTACAAAGCCATTGATCTTGGATTGGAAGTAATTCCAGTAATCAACAAAATAGATCTTCCTCAGGCTGAACCAGAAAGGGTTAAAAATGAGATTGAAGAAATTATAGGTATTGATGCATCTGAAGCTTTGTCTGTTAGTGCCAAAGATGGAACGAATCTTAATGAGCTTATGCAACAAATTGCTCGAAAGGTACCAGCACCAAAGAAAAGTAAAGTAGACAATCTGCAAGCTTTAATTATTGACTCATGGTACGACAATTTTCTGGGCGTTATATCTCTAATAAGGATTTTTAGTGGATCATTAAAAAAGGGTGAAAAGTTTATAGTTAAATCTACTGGGCAAACATATACTGCTGACACTATAGGAAAATTTACTCCTAAAAAAGTTCCATGTAATGAACTAAAAGAAGGTGAAGTAGGGTACTTAGTAGCAAGCGTAAAGGATCTTAAGTCTGTTCCAGTCGGAGATACTTTAATTTCTTCAAAACATCCTAATACACCTGAACTTGATGGATTTGAAGAAGTAAAACCTCAAGTATTTGCCTCTTTTTTTCCAATCGATTCAAATGATTACCAAGCCTTTAGAGAAGCATTGCAAAAGTTAAATCTTAATGACGCATCTTTAGTATTTGAGCCGGAAAATTCGGAAATCTTAGGTAGCGGCTTTAGGTGTGGCTTTTTAGGAACGCTTCATATGGAAGTTGTAAAAGAAAGACTCGAAAGAGAATACGATCTTGATTTAATAACCACGGCACCTAGTGTTGCTTATGAAATTCTTAGAACAAACGGTCAAGAATCAACTATAAGTTCTCCAGCTGAACTTCCTACTGTTAATGAAATACAAGAAATAAGAGAGCCAATAATACGTTCGACTATTCTTTGCCCAAATAAATATGTAGGTGATGTAATAGAGTTGGCTATGTCTAAAAGGGGAGTTCAGAAAGATTTGCAATATCTTGGGGGGCAAGTATCAATAATATTTGAAATGCCTCTATCTGAAATAGTTATGGATTTCTTTGATATTCTGAAGTCTAAGAGTCAAGGATATGCATCGGTGGATTTTGTTTTTGATCGATATCAGTCAGCAGAATTAGTAAAAGTAGACGTTGCAATAAATGGATTGGTTGTTGATTCTCTATCTTCAATCATGCATAGATCAGAAGCAGCTAGAAAAGGTAGAGATATTGCTAAAAGGCTTAGAGAAGTAATACCTAGACAAATGTTTGAAATACCAATACAGATTATGTTGGGTAGCAAGATTATTGCTCGAGAGAGCGTGAAAGCTTTCAGAAAGAACGTAACTGCTAAACTATATGGAGGCGATGTTACAAGGAAGAAAAAATTGCTTGAGAAACAAAAAGCAGGAAAGAAGAAAATGAAACAAATAGGAAAAGTGGCCCTCCCACAAGAAGCTTTTTTAAGTTTTCTGTCAACTGATAAGAAATGAATACATTCTTCACATTAATCCAGCCTATTTCTAATCTGCCAATTTTTATATTTCTAAATTTGATTATTTGTTTAATAGCAGTCCACTGGTACTGGATGAAAGCAACAGGTAATTTTAATGAAAATTTACACAGATGGTTGCAAAGAGCAGGACTATTAGTATCGATATTGGTGATTGGAATATTGTTCGTAAAACAATGGAATATTGGAGATTTATTAGCTTTCTATTCATTATTCTCCGTAGTTCTTCTAATAGCTTCATTAGTTAATGGTCATAATGAGATTATTAAAGAAAGCCGAGGCTGGTTTATCAATATTTTTTTAGTTTTTTTGATAAGGGGCTACATCTACGAGCCCTGGCAAATACCATCAGAGTCAATGAGACCAAATTTAGAAGTTGGAGATTTTGTCTTAGTAAACAGGAATGCATATGGTCTTGAAATACCTTTCACTGGCCGTGATAAATTATTTTCAAAAGGCCCAGAAATTGGTGAGATTGTTGTATTTTTCCCGCCACATAAGCCAACAGTGCCATTTGTAAAGAGGGTAATTGCAAAAGGGGGTGATGTTGTAACGTATGTTAATAAAAAATATTACGTCAATGGTGAAATTTTGCCCCAAGAGGATTTCTTAAAAGATGATTTTGCCAAGCTTCTAATAGAGTCAAACGCAGGAAAAAAATATACCATCAGACATATGGATAGGGGCGGACAAAGCGGAAGCTGGATAATACCTGAAGGCATGTATTTTGTCAGTGGTGATAATAGAGATAACTCAAATGACAGTAG
>CEUH01027732.1_pt1 | contig 16200 bp, 15 predicted proteins | sample 356461 | NCBI WGS metagenome assembly CEUH01 (sample SAMEA2623275, study PRJEB7988) | marine metagenome | isolation source: saline water (ENVO:00002010), including
TCATTCCAACCAATTGATGATATATAATTTAGTAATGCATCAAACCACACATAAGTGACGTAATTTTTATCAAAAGGTATTTCAATACCCCATTCTAATCTATCTTTTGGTCTTGAAATACAAAGGTCATTAAGCGGTTTATCTAAAAAACCTAATATTTCATTTTTTCGTGATTCTGGCTGGATAAAATTTGGTTCACTGTTAATATGGTCAATCAACTTTTGTTGATATTTTGACATTTTAAAAAAATAATTTTTTTCTTTAATTTTTTTTATTTCTCTAAAATTACCTTCATCAGCTTCTTTTTGAGTTATAAAACGTTCTTCAGATATTGAGTATAAACCTTCATACTCATCTAAATAAATTTCACCTTTATCATACAATAACTGTAAAGCATATTTTACTTTATTTTGATGACTCTTATCAGTAGTTCTGATAAAATAATTATAATCTATATTTAATTCATTCCAAATTTCTTTAAATGCTAGAACATTTTTATCAACATGGATTTGTGGGCTCACATTATTTCTATGTGCAGCTTGTTGCACTTTTAAACCATGTTCATCTGTTCCAGTCAAAAAAAAGGTTTTAAAGCCTATACTTTGATAATATCTATTAATTACATCGGCCAAAATAGTTGTATATGCATGACCAATATGTGGTTCATCATTAACATAATATATAGGTGTAGTTAAATATAATTTTTTCATACTAAGAAATAGTTAATATCTGTTTAAGTTTAATTATCATTGACATAATACTCATAGATGGATTAGCATTTCTATTTAACTCTTGATAGGCATCTTCAACAATACTAATGCATCTATTATAATCTACTGATTTAGTTTTTTTAACATCCATTAAAATTAAACAATCATTCTGGTTATTTTTTATTTTTTCTAAATCATTAAAAATAATCAGTAGAATTTTATTAAAAATTTTAAATTGATCTTTTTCAGTTCTAAATAATTGTTCAATATTTTTTGCATTACCATCAAAATCTTTATCTTGCATTAAATTACTAATTAAATTTTTAGCATCATCAATGTATGCTTGAATATTGATATTAGATTCTATAATTTTTAAAATTTGTGATATTGATCCATTTGTAATATTAATGATTAGATTTAGATTGGTATTTAATTCTTTATTTTCTAAAAATTCAGATAATTTATCTCTATTAATTCTATTAAAATAAAAATCACAACATCTAGATAAAATAGTATCTAGCATTTTTTCTTTTTCAGATGTTACTAAAATAAAAAAAGTATTTTTAGGAGGTTCTTCTAAAATTTTTAATAATGCATTCCCAGGCTCATTTTTGGGATAACATAACTTTTCTGCGTTAAATATTAAATGCACTTTAGAGCCTGAATCGACATTAAAATGCAAATCTTTTTTAATGTCTCTAATTGAATTAATTAAAATAGTTGAGGCTTTTTCAAACGATATTTTATTATATGGATTGTTCATTTTATCTTTTTTCATTTGAATAAGTTTCTCAATTGATTTATCTGATAAACACTTAAGAGCATCGGAATTTTTATTAATTACTTTTTCTCTAGGCATAGGTATAATCAAATTGATATTTGGGTGTTGAAAATTTTTAATTTTAATAAATTGATTTTCAATTTGATAATTATTAAGTAATGCAGCTAATTCAATTGCGTGCGCTTCTTTCCCACACCCTTCTGGTCCATGAAAAAGTAATGCATGAGGTAGTTTATTATTTTGTACCATTGTAGTTAATTGTGACCACACTTTTTCGTTTTTAATTAAATTTTTATAAATCATTTTTTCATAAACCATTTTTCTGGATTAATTGGAGTATTATTTTTCCAAAGTTGAAATGATAATACATTCTTCTTTTCAATAGATCCTATTTTTTGGCTTGTTTTTATTTCTGAGCCTTCCATAACTGAAACTTCAATATTTCCATTATAAACTGAAAAATAATCATTTCCATGATTTATTATTATTACCACACCAACAATAGGATTCACAAAATTAATACTTTCAACAATACCATTGTAAATAGCATATACCGGCTCATCTTCTTTTAAAAACTGCATTTTATTGTATTGTTTCCATTTCTTTGTTGTTTGTGGACCAAAAACGCCATAGCCTCTATCTCCACTTTTTAAATTCATCGTCATATTTTGGAACTTTTTAACTATCGCTTCATTCGGACTACTTGGATTGATTTGCTTTGCTAATAGTATAATTTTTTCTTCTTTACTCATATTTGGCTGTATTTCAATTAAGTCATAATTAATGACTACTTTTGTGTCAGGGTTAGTATGCTTTCCAAATTTTGTAATTATTTTTCCATCTATTGGCCATGGCAACTGACCCTTTAATTTTGTAAAGTCTAAACCATCATATTTCTTAGCATTTTCAATTAACTTTAGGATTTCAGTTCTTATGGATTCTCTTGCTTTTTGTTTTATTGCAATTTGTGATTTAATTTTTTCCTGTGTTTCGATTGATGAATTATTTTTTTTAGTCAATTGTTCTAAGTCTTGTTCTAAAGATAATATTTTATCTTTTGAATCATTTAAATCTAATCCAATCTGCTGATACTCTTTTGTCAAAAGATCTACAAAATTTTTTTTCTCATCAATTAATATATCAAGTTTTGATTTATATGTATTAAAATTTTTTAACTGTTTTTTATAATCATTGAGCTTGCCAATTAGATTATTTTTATCTAAATATAAATCTTGTTTCATTAAACTATCCTGAATTAATTGTTTACTGATATTTTCATACTTTTTAATTAATTCGTCAAAACTAGTTTTTTGGCTCTCAATCAAAGATTCATAAAGATTTGAATTTATAATGAACATATCCCAATTTTCGGATGCTAACATAAACTCTATTTCACTGGGGGATTTAATAGTAAGAGTTTCAATAACAATTTTTTTGGTTTTTTGTTTTACAATATCCAAATCATTTGATGTATTAGATATTTTTTGATTAACTATTTTAATACTATCATTAATGACTTTGATTTTATAGTCAATTTCTTTATTGCTAATATTTAGCTTATTAATTATTTTTTCAACATCTGATTTACTATCTTTAATATTTTTCAAATCTAAATCTAAACTATCTAAAATTAAAATAGCGTTATCTAAAAGTTTTTGTTTCTGTTCTTTTTCATAACGCTTTTCAGAAATGTTAACACGTTCTTTTTTTATATTATCATTTATAAATTGAATCTTTTGCTCTGATTCAGCAGCATTATTTATTTCAGATTTTAATTTTTTTTCAAGTGAAATAATTTCAGAATCAATTTCATTTAAACTTTTTTGCTTTTTATCAATAGAATCATTTGAGTATTCTTGACAAAACAGCACACTCAATATGATTGCAGATAAAGCAAAATTAGTCTTGATAATATTTTTGATAGATAATACTATTATGTTCATCATATATTAATAAGAAATCAATGATTTGTGGAAAGTTTAATTGTTTTGAAATGTTTACAATTTCATATGAATAAGCATTTAGAAATTGTGTTAATGGTTTACCATATCCATAATATTCATCGTAGTCAATTAAATTGGTGTAAAATTCATTAATAAATTTTTTTGCTTCCTCTGATTTTACAGGTGAAGAGTCTAAAGCATCTATAGTTACCCAAAAGTTGTAACGTAATTCTCTGTATATATGTTGTTCAGTTTGCTTTCTAATTTTCTTGAGACGAGATTGCCAATTTCTTGAATACGAACTATTTTTAGCATCTGAAGCAATATTTTGTGCTTTGAGAAAAAATTTATTACCTCCTAAGTACTCATAAGTATCTAATTCATATGCAATTTGCATATAAGCGTAGCAGTTCAGTAGTGATGTTAATGGATGAAACATTTCAGTTTTATATAACGCTTCGCCCCTATTATGTGAAAAATCAAAACTTTTAGAATAATGATGTTGATCTTTTTGATTAGAAAATAAAATTTGCGCGCTAATTACTTTTTCACCACCCCTATTATATATACTTTCAATTACAAAGTGAATATCCAACGTCAGTTCTAATTCATCGGGGTCATCGTAAAAATAATTATTTTTAAAATAAGATGAAATCTCATCTTCAAAATTTTCAAAAATAAACATTTCATTTTCACTAATATTTGAATAATCTATATCTACAATAACATTTGAAAACTGCGCTGTATAAATTGATAACGTCGTAAGTATTAATATAATAATTTTATAAAGTTTCATAATAAATGTAAATTTAGTATAGTAATATATTAAAATCTGAGATTTATTTATCTTAAAAAGGAGATAATTATGTTTAAAAAAATACTTTATTCAAGTTTAATTGTACTATTTCTATCATATACTTATTCTGCTGATAATGAAAAAAATATTAATTCTAATATTTTTAAAGCAACTATTTTAGATAATCAAATTCAATTTGGGTACTCATATAGTACTGGTTGGTCCACAGGGCCATTTTGGATTGGTATTCATTGTCAAAATGACGATGAGATAGCAGGCTTTCAATTAGAATTACCGAGCAATTTACAATTATTAAATGCAAGTGGTGGACGTTCTGAAAAAGTTTTTTCTGATCTGCATCACAACAAAAAGGGTATGATATTAGGATTTTCTATGCAGGCTGATAAAATTGCTAAATTAGCGGAAGGTGCAGATGATATGCTTCTAAAAATTCAAGTAAAAGCGACAAGCGGTAACGATTTAGATTTTCCTATAAAAGTCATTCTTGCAGGTGCAAGCGGTCAAAAATTATCTATTAATAGTTCAACTTCAGATTTAGAGATTAAATCTGATACAGGTGAAACTCAGTTGATTAAAGTTTCATTCTATGAATGAGTAATATGTCACAAAGAAAAAAGATTGTTGCTATAATGTTTACAGGATTAACTAACTATTCAATGTTAGTTAAGAAGGATAAGCAGTTATCATTAGAAATTATTGAAGAACATGATAAAATTTTAACCAAAATTATAAAGTCATTTTATGGAAACATTATCAAACATATTAATGAATCAATTTTCATTGAATTCCCATCTGCAACTGATGCAACCAGATGCGCTCTTGAAATACAAAAAAAATTAAAAAGATTTAATTCTTCAAGTCCAAAAGATTTTCAAATAAATGTTGGCATTGGCATACATATGGCGGAAGTATATGAAGAGAATGGAGATTTGTTTGGTGATGGGATTAATCTTGCAGCAAGAATAAAAGCAGTTTCAAGTTCAGATGAAATTTTTACAACACAGGCAGTTTATAATTCTATAAGAAGCGAAAAGGATATTTATGTAAAAGATATTGGAAGAGTTGTGTTGAAAAATATTAATGACCCAGAACGAATTTTTAAAGTATATAAAAGTAAAACAGATTACGATTCTGAAACATTAGATGGAATTATCAATAAAATGAAAGAAAGAGGCGTTTCATTTTTTGATTATAAGGAATCTCAAAGTAAAAATACAAAAATAGCAATGCATTATATTCAAAATTTAGGTTCAGATGAAGATGAGTTTTTTTGTTATGGGATAACAGATTCAATTAATATCGAACTAAATAAAATTTCAAATCTTGCTGCACCTACCAGCGCTAATGTTATCAAATTGAAAGAAATGCAGGATCCTACTCAAGTGGGAAAAGAGTTAAATGTAGATTATGTTGTATTAGGAAATTTGATGAAAATGGGTGAGCAATTTAGATTATCATTAAACATGAATAATATTATCAATTCAAAAGAGATTTGGTCCTACCAATGGGAAAGTAAAACTGATAATCTATCAGAAATTAAAAACGAAATAATAATTAAAATTTTAGAATCTTTAGATATAGCAATTCCTGAAGAGTTAAAAAAACAGGCTGCTAAAGAAAAAGCAATCGATCCTCATGCGTATGAATTGTTAATGAAAGCAAAGTATGCATATATAAATGCCACTAGCGCTTCAGATTTAGATATAGCAGCCGCACTTTTTAAGCAAGCGTTTGACATTCAGCCAAGCTATATAACTGCTCGAAATTTTTACGCTTTTATTCAATTTCGCCTTAAAAAAACGGATGAAGCCATTAGTATTTTAGAAGAAGCAGAAAATATTGGCAAGAAAAATAAAGATGATATAGGGCTTGCTACTATTTATGATACTTTTGGTATGATATATAAACAAATGGGAAAGTATTCTAAAGCAATTACGTATCTAAAAGAAGGCCTTAGAATCGCCACTTTAAATGAAATTTTATCTAGAGAGGCTAATATATTAAATACATTAGGGCAATGTTATACACAGATTACACAATTTGAAGAAGCAATTGAATACTTGAAGCGTTCAATAAATTTAAAAAGACAGTTAGATAGACCATCATTAGAAATCTCTAATAGTTTAGGAAATTTAGCAGATGTACATAAAAGAATTGGAGATTATGCAAAAGCTATAAGTTTACGTCAAGAAAGCATTGAAATTGCTAGGGAAAAAAGTAAGGTCATGTTAGGAAGGTCTTTATCTAGTTATGCTAATTTACTTTACTATATTGGTAGAACTGATGAAGCACAGAAACAATATTTAGAAGCCTCAGAGTTATGTAAAAAATTTAAAGATTTCGCCACACTGGGTATTATTTATAGACATTTGGGTTTAATAGAACTCAATAAAAATAATCCTGAAAAATCCATTAAATATTTAATACAAGCCAATCAAATACATCAAGAAAGCAAACATCAAATTGCAATGGACACAACCACACTATTTTTAGCACAAGCACATTTAAGAAACGATGATTTAGAAAATGCTACTAAATATGTTGATCAAGCTATTTTATTAACAAACAGAAGAAGACATGCAGATAAATCAAAAGGTTTTGATGAATATTATACTTTACCGTCCCGATGCGTTCAGGTACTAATTAATGCTAAAAAAAATACTGCTACTAATGATCAACTAAATATGATATTGGACGAAATTAAAACATTACATCAAGATAAACATAAAGGTAGAGAACTTTGGTGGTTAGCCCAAGCATATTATCTTATAAAAGATTTTAAAAAATCACAAGAATGTCAAAAATTGGCGCAAGAGGAACTATACAGAAAAGCAGATAGAATTAGAGATGAAAAAATTAAAAAAGATTATTTAGAATTGCCACCTTTGCATAAAGAAATATTTATGAAAATGGAAGAGGTTGAACTTATTAATGATCAAAAAAGTAAAGATAATTTTGGAGATGAAAATTTAAAGGATGAATTAACGATATATAAGTTTTGTCCAAGTTGCGGCTTCAACAATGAAAAATCATTCAAATTTTGTCCAGGATGTGGCAACTCATTAACGGCTTGATAACAGGTAGAGGCAATGAATAAATATATTATGTTCACAGATATGGTTGGTTACAGTAAACTTACTGGTGATGACCAAAATTTGGCCTTAGAATTGCTGAAAGAACATGATAAAATAATTGAACCAATTATTAAAATAAATGGAGGATCCATTGTTAAGCGAATTGGTGATGCTATTGTGGCTATTTTTGATCATTCTTCAAATATAATTGATAGTGCAGTTGAAATACAAAGAGCGCTTAAAAAGCGAAATATAAGCAATACTAAATCTAGACAAATTGTTATACGAATTGGTCTACATTATGGAGAAATTACTTTAAAAAATGATGAAGTTTATGGACTAGGCTATGATATTGCTTCCAGTATTGAGCCAGTTGCCGAGTTTGCTGGAATAGCTTTTAGTAAAGAATTATATGATACATCCCATCATAATAATGAATTAGTTATTAATGGATCAGACAATCAATTTTTTGTAAGACCAGTTGCAGAGTTTACTTTTAAAGTTTGTCCTGATAATATTATGGTTTATAAACTTTATTTAAGTCTTTTGGATTGGTATGACGAATCACATGTTCAAGCTTCTGCCTATCTTCAAAAACAAAATATTAATAAACAAATTTATAAAATAAAAAATTATGATTTTGATATAAAACTAAACACGAATCATAAAAAATTAGCTGTTCATTATTTAGATGAACATAACCTTTCTTTATCAATTTATCATTTTAAAATGCTCAAAGATCAAAATAAAGAAGAATCTTTAGAAATTGAGTTTCAAATTATTAATATCTTTTGCAATATAGGACTTACTAGAATGGTAGAAAGATTATGTGCAGATTTAGATCAATCATACTTTGTAGATTATATTAAAGGTTTGAATTATTTCAATAAAAAAGATTTAACTAATTCACAAATAAAATTTGAAAATGTGTTAGAACAAAAAAATGTATCGTCATATTCTATTGATTCAATCCTTTACTTATTAATTATATATTTTAAAAATCAAGATTACCATAAGGGAGTTGATTTATTAAGTTTTCATGAAAAGATTTTTAAAAATCATATTTTAAAAAATCAAATTAACTACATAAAAAAAATATTTGAAGATTTTAAAAACAATATGTTCAATGATCAAATTATTATTGATAATGATTTTTCTAATATAGAAGCTATTACCCAAAGTAAAAATTATCTTTTTCTTTTTTGGTTTTACATTCAGCATAATCAAAAACTAAATAAAACAGAAGATGCATTAATTTATCAAAATTATTCTAGAGAATTAATCAATAACCTTACTAATAAGATTAGTGGTCATCAATTAAAAGAAACCTTTAATCAAAGTCCATTTTTACACCAAATGTTAATGGAAGATATTGATATTGTGTTTAGTTCAAATGATGTTTCTGATGATTTAGTGGATATTGATATAGATTTAAATATAGATGAAAATATTTTTAAATTTTGTGTTGAATGTGGATATGATAATTCAAAATCATTTAAATTTTGTCCAAGTTGTGGTAATAAACTAACTAAATAATATGAATGTAAAATTTACTATAGAGTATAAGGGTACTAATTTTCATGGTTGGCAAATACAAAAAAACGTTATTACTGTTCAAGGAGAGCTAAATAAAGCTTTTAAAATTTTATTGCCAGATGTTGAGTGTAATATTATTGGATCTGGCAGAACTGATGCTGGTGTTCATGCCAAAAATCAGATAGCATCTGTTAAATTACCTAATAATTTAAATATTCAGAAATTTTTTAATTCTATTAATGGTATCATTGATAATGATATTTATATTAAGAATTATCAAAAAGAATCAGATAAATTTAATGCACGTTTTTCAGCAAAACAAAGATCATATAACTATCATATTCATACAAAATATTCACCATTTAAAAGAGAAACATCTTGGCTAATAAAGTATGACATAGATATTAATAAATTAAACGAATGTGCTGACTTATTAATTGGAGAGCATAATTTTACTTCGTTAAGTAAAAATAATATTGAAGTACAAAATAAAGTGTGTGTCGTTCATGAATCATTTTGGCAACAATCGAAAAATGACTTAATTTATACTATTAAAGCAAATCGCTTTTTACACCATATGGTTCGCTTCATAGTTGGTACGTCTATAGAAGTGTCTAAATCTAATTTATTGTTAGAAGATTTTATGAAATTAATAAATAATAAATCAACAATGATCCATCCAATTTGTGCTCCAGCGTGCGGGTTATATTTAAGTGAGATTTCTTATGATTAACCGCATAATTTTTATCCTATTTGTTTTTATACTTTTTATGCCTTTTTTTGATAGAAAAATGTCTAATGGAATTTATAATTCTGATGAATCAAGGATTATAAATTCGATTGCTGCAGTATCACCAAGTGTGGTTGGTATTTCAGTGATTAATCAAAATCAGAATAATGAATTATCATGGGAAGTAAAAAATGGTATTTTTTCACCTTATACTAAGAAAGATTCTATTATAAAAAGTTTAGGCTCTGGGTTAATTTATAGCAATAATGGTTATGTCATAACTAATTCACATGTCATTCAAAATGCAGATGAGATATATGTAACATTATCTGGTGGTGAAAAATACGAGGCATCTATAATTGGTTTTGATGAATTGACAGATATAGCTTTACTAAAAGTTGATGGAGAAAATTTACCTGTATCTGATTTAGGTAATTCTCAAAATATCATTATTGGTCAATGGGTAGTAGCTTTAGGTAATCCATTAGGTTTGTTTGATTTATCTTTTGAGCCAACAGCAACTATTGGTATAGTAAGTGGTTTAAATATTGATTTTGGAGTTAAAAACAAAAAAAACGCTTATCGAAACATGATACAAACAGATGCCTCAATTAATGAAGGCAATAGTGGCGGTCCACTCATTAATTTGGATGGTCAAGTTATTGGAATCAATACCTTTATAATGACTGGATCTGATTCAAATCAAGGTTCAATAGGTATAGGATTTTCAATTCCTATTAATCGTGTAAAAGATATTGCTCATGACTTAATTTTATATGGTGAAGTTAAGCGTAATTATTCAACTGGCCTTACTTTAAAGCCTATGAATGCTAATGTGCAAAAATATTTAAATATACCGTTTAATAATGGCGCTGTCGTTGTTGATATTGAAAAAAAATCAACTGGAATGAAGTCAGGATTACAAATTGGTGACGTTGTTATAAAAGTTGATGGTATACAGATTAATTCCATTGAAGATATGAATGAAGTTAATAGGCAAAATTTTAGAAAAGCTGGAGATGAAATTCAGTTAGAGATTTGGAGACAAGGAAAATCTAAATTGATAAATTTAGAACTAAAAGCATACAGATAAATTTGGAGATTTTATTATGATAGAAAGATATACAACGAAAGAAATGGGAAGAATTTGGTCAGATGAAAATAAGTTTTCAACATGGCTTAAGGTAGAAATCGCAGTAACTGAAGTCTTAACAGACGATAAGATTGTACCAAAAGAAGATTTACAAACAATCAAGCAAAAAGCTGCCTTTAATGTTGAAAGAATATTAGAAATTGAAGAAGAAACGCACCATGATGTAATTGCGTTTTTAACAAATTTATCTGAAAATATAGGGCCATCTTCACGCTTTATTCACTTAGGCATGACTTCTTCTGATTTATTAGATACATCTTTAGCATTATTATGTAAAGAGTCAGGACAAATTATTTTGTCAAAATTAGAACTTTTTTATCAAACTTTAAGAAAAATGGCTGTAAAACATAAAGATACTTTTCAAATAGGTCGATCGCATGGTGTGCATGCTGAACCAATAACATTCGGCCTCAAATTAGCTCTTTGGAGTGAAGAAGTTAAAAGGCACATTCATAGATTTTCTAGCGCTTTAGATGACATTCAATTTGGAAAAATATCAGGAGCTGTTGGTACATATCAACATTTAGATCCATCTGTAGAAGAGAGAGCATGTAATAAACTAGGCTTAAAAGCTTCAACAGTCTCTAATCAAGTTGTTCAAAGAGACCATCATGCAAATTTTCTTTCTTCCATTGCTTTAATTGGCTGTACAATTGAAAAAATAGCAGTTGAAATCAGACATTTACAAAGAACGGAAGTATTAGAAGCAGAAGAATTTTTTGCTAAAGGACAAAAAGGATCTTCTGCCATGCCTCATAAAAGAAATCCAATAATTACAGAAAGATTAACTGGATTTGCTAGACTATTACGCGCAAATGCAATGGCAGCCATGGAAAATGTTGCTTTGTGGCATGAAAGAGATATTTCTCATTCTTCTGTCGAAAGAATCATCATTCCAGACTCTACAAATTTAATGGATTACATGTTAATGAAAGTTAATAAACTATTTGAAAATTTAATTGTTTATCCTGACAATATGTTGAAAAATTTAAATATGACAAATGGTTTAATTTTTAGTCAAGAAGTATTATTGATTTTAGTTCAAAAGGGAATTTCTAGAGAAGATGCTTATAAATTAGTCCAAAAAAATGCTATGCAAGTTTGGGAACAAAATAAAGATTTTAAAACTTTGCTTAAATCTGATAAAGATATATTAAATTTATTAAGTGAAAATGAGATTGATTCTTTATTTGATTTAAATAAAATTTTAGTAAACATAAACAAAGTATTTGAAAGGTTAGATTTAAAATGAAAGATATTATTACAACACAATTAGATAAAACTTTGAATGATTCAATTTCAGATTTAGAAAATTTAGGCCGTCACTATAAGGGTAAAGTAAGGGATAACTATTATTTTGATAATCAAATCTTAATGGTTACAAGTGATAGGGTTTCAGCATTTGATCATGTTTTAGGCACAATACCTTTCAAAGGACAAATTTTATCTGAGATAGCATCTTTTTGGTTTGATAAAACCAAAAGTATTGTACCAAATCATTTTATAAAATCTGTAGATCCTCAAGTATTATTAGTAAAAGAAGCTAAACCATTACCAGTAGAAGTGATTGTTAGAAAGTACATTACAGGTAGTTTGTGGAGAGATTACGAAAATTCAAAACACCATGTTTATGATTTAGATTTTGGGGATAATTTGAAAAAAAATCAAAAATTTTCTTCTGCAATTTTAACTCCTTCTACAAAAGAAGAGTATGGAAAGCATGATATGCCAATTTCTAAAAAAGAAATTATTAATCAAAAGTTGGTTGAAAAATCCATTTATGAAAAAGCAGAAGAATATGCTTTAGCACTTTTTTCTGAAGGTGAAAGATGGGCTAAACAACAAGGTTTAATTTTAGTAGATACTAAGTATGAATTTGGTTTAGTAGATGGAGAACTAATAGTTATTGATGAAATTCACACTCCCGATTCAAGTAGATATTGGATAGAAAGTGAATATGAAGAAAGGTTTGCTTCTGGAAAAGATCAATTAATGCTAGACAAAGAAAATATCAGACAATGGCTAATCAGTAAAGGTTTTTCAGGAGATGGCACACCACCAGAACTTGATGATGATATACGTATTCTTTTATCTGAAAAATATATGGAACTATATAAAATCTTAACAGGAAAAGAGTTTACACCCTCATCTGGTGATGTAAGTAATAGAATTAAAAATAACTTAAAAACTGCAGGATTCTAATAAATGAAAGTAAAAAAATATTTGCCGAGTATTATTACTTTAGCAAATTTATTTTTAGGATTTTTATCAATATTATACATTCAAGAGGGTGAATTCACTTTTGCATGCCATTTAATTTTAATAGCGGCACTGCTTGATTCATTTGATGGCAAACTTGCTAGAAAAATTGGTGTAGTTTCTTCATTTGGAAAAGAGATAGACTCATTGGCTGATGTTGTATCTTTTTGTTTAGCACCTTCATTTCTTGTTTTTAATATTTTAAATAGTTCTAGTTTTACGCTTTCTGTAGGATTATTTAATTTTTATTTAGCTCTAATTTCTTCTTTTCCATTGCTAATGGGAGCAATACGTTTAGCAAGATTTAATGTAGAACATGATGAAGAAAAAGATAGTAAATATTATACGGGCCTTCCAAGCCCCATGTCAGCAATAGCTATCTGCGCAGTTATTTTATTTAAGTTAGAAATAATTGATAAAATGTATGATTTTAGCCAATCTGAAATCAACTTCTTTACATTTAACATTGTATTACCAATTATAATTCTCTTATCTTTTTTGATGATAAGTAAATTGCAATTTTCTAAATTTCCTTTATTTACTTTTTCAAAAGGAAAAGAAAATACTATTAGATTAATTTTAATGATACTTAGCATAATTTTAATGATTATAACGAGTATAATTGGGCTATTACATATAACTCTATTTATTTTTTCAGCTTATTATATACTAAGTAACATATTTTTCCATTTTATTAATAATTCGATTAGGCTAAACCAATTAAAAGAGAAATTAAAAACTAAAAAGAAAGATCTTTAAAATGATGAAAGCAATTATAAATATAAATTATAAAGATGGCATATTAGATCCAGAAGGTGTCACTATCAGTAAGGCACTTGATAATATTGGTATTAATGGTATACATGAATTATCAGTAGGTAAATGTATTGAAATGAATTTAGATTGTTCATCGAAAGATGAAGCAGTCAAAATAGTTGAAGAAGCTTGTAACAAATTATTAGCAAACCCAAATACTGAAACATATAAATATAAAATTACGGAATAATAATATGAAATTCGCTGTTATAGTATTTCCAGGATCAAACTGTGATAATGATGCTTACCATGTAATTGAAAAGCAACTTGGAATGTCGGTTGACTTTATTTGGCATAAAGATAATAATTTAGATGCTTATGATTCCATAATAATACCAGGTGGTTTTTCTTATGGTGATTATTTAAGAGCTGGTGCTGTCGCACGCTTTTCCAATATAATGGAAGAGATTAAAAAAGCTTCTAAAAAAGGAAAATCGATTATAGGTATTTGCAATGGATTTCAAATATTAGTGGAATCTGGATTGTTACCAGGAGCTTTAATTACTAATAAATCAACAAATTTTATAAGTAAATCAATTAATTTAGAAGTTATAAATCATGATTCTATTTTCACGAAAAATTATAATAATAATGAAATAATATCAATGCCTATTGCTCATAAGCAAGGTAATTACTATGCTGATAAAGACTTATTAAAAAGATTAAGAGATAATAATCAAATTGCTTTTAAATATCAAAATAACCCGAACGGCTCTTGTGATGACATTGCCGGTATTTTTAATGATAAAAAAAACATATTAGGTATGATGCCACACCCAGAAAGGGCTGCTGATAATATTTTAGGATCTAAAGATGGAATTAAAATTTTTGAATCAATGATATCAAATAATTAAGTATGTTGGGTGTTTGGGAAATTGTTTTAATTATTTTGTTTATAGCAATATTTTTGGGCCCAAATAAAATTCCTGAATTTTTTAATTATTTAAAAAAAGGCACAAAAGAATTTAAAGAATCATTAGAAAAATCACAGGATTAGCATGTCAAAAGATAATACCCTAAAAAGAATAGATAAATTTGATGACAATTATAAAATTAAAAATAAACAATATAATTGTTTTACAAATAATTTATCGGATTATGCTAGAACCAATTTATCTAAAAAATCTGGTTTATTGAATGACAAATTAGTTGCAATAAAAGATAATATTAATATTAAAGGGTATGAAACTACATGCTGCTCAAAATTACTTCATGGCCATCAATCCATATATGATGCAACAGTTGTCAAACGAATTAATAATGAAGGTGGTTCAATAGTTGCAAAAACCAATATGGATGAATTTGCTATGGGATCTTCAACAGAATTTTCATGTTTTGGATCAGTATCAAATCCTCATGATATTACTAAAGTTGCTGGAGGTTCCAGTGGTGGTTCCGCTGCAGCAGTTGCAAGTCATTTAGTAGATATTGCTTTAGGTAGTGATACTGGGGGCTCAGTGAGACAGCCTGCGGCTTATTGTGGAGTATATGGCTTAAAACCTACTTATGGTTCAATTTCAAGGTACGGTTTAACAGCATTTGCGTCGTCTTTAGATCAAATAGGCATTTTTGCAAATAATACAATTGACATATATAATATGTTTAAAAGTATTGCAGGTTATGATACAAATGATTCAAATACAATTAAAGAGCCAATTAATTTAAATTTTCATCAACAAAATATAGAAAATATTAAAATTGGTTATTCTAAAAAATTATTTAAACAATTAGATCCAGCATTAAGTAAAAAATATTTTGAAATACTTAAATTTTTAAAAAATCAAAACTTCAATATTGAAAATATAGATATTGAAATGTTAGATTTAGCAATTCCTACTTATTATATCATTGCGACAGCGGAGGCATCATCTAACTTATCTCGATTTGATGGAATAAGATATGGTCATAGACAAGATGCTGATAAAATTGAAGAATTATATTTAAATACTCGAACTAATTTATTTGGTGATGAAGTAAAAAGAAGAATCATGTTAGGCAATTATGTCTTGTCTTCAGGATATTATGATCAGTATTATAATAAAGCATTGAGAGTGAGAAAATTAATTACAGAACATTTATTGACACATCTATCGAACTTTAATGTATTGTTATTACCAACAGCACCATCTGTTGCATTCTCAAAGAATGAGAAAACCAATGATCCTCTTTCAATGTATTTATCTGATATTTATACTATTCCAATCAGTTTGGCCGGTTTACCTGCTATGAATGTTCCTATTGGAAAAGTAAATGAACTGCCTGTTGGAATGCAAATTTGTTCCAACTACTTAGGAGAAAATATCATATTTTTATTGTCACATTATTTAGAAAAATACTATAGATAAGGAATGAACTATGTCTGGTCACAGTAAATGGTCTAC
>CEUH01009992.1_pt1 | contig 16177 bp, 12 predicted proteins | sample 356461 | NCBI WGS metagenome assembly CEUH01 (sample SAMEA2623275, study PRJEB7988) | marine metagenome | isolation source: saline water (ENVO:00002010), including
TTTCCTGAAGCCTCTTTAATACCAATTATATTTTTAAAATTCTTGGCTAATTTAAGGGTAGTTTCAAGACTTATATTAGAGCTAGTTCTTCCAGGAACATTATATAAAATAATTGGTAGCTCTGTACATTGAGCAAGAGCTTCATAGTGAGCATAAATACCTTCTTGAGAAGGCTTATTATAATACGGACTAACAGATAAAATACCGTCGATATTGTGTTTTGAAAACTTTTTAAGTTGTTCAATTACATGACTTGTATTATTCCCCCCAACACCTAATACTATTGGCAATTGGTTTTTATTAACTTCAATGATAAATTCAAGTACTGCCACTTTTTCATTTTCGTTAAGGCTAACAGACTCTCCAGTTGTTCCCTGAACTACCAAATAATCAGTACCGCTATTAATTTGAAATTCAACTAATTTTTCAAGCGCATTATAATCTACTGCTCCATCTTTATTAAATGGAGTTACTAATGCAACTCCTGTGCCCTTAAACTTATCCATAAGTTCTATTTTAATTTATTGTATTTCTTAATTCTAGGTGGATCAAGGAGCCCCAACAAATTGTACATTTTTGTTTTCACACCCTTTTCAGCAGGCATAAATATTTTAATTACCTCATCCGATTTAGCATTAAAAAACAATTGCATATTAAATGAAGATGGTCTACTTTGATGTATTTCCAACAAATCATTTAATGAAGTTGAAATAGATTCTAAACACTTGTCCCTTTTAGAATAACATTGATCTAGGCCGTTAATATGGTAATTATAATAACATTGTCTTAGAGGACTAAATTGAGGCTGAAGTGTATTTTGAATCAGCCAAAATCTACTGTTGTCGCCATCACTAGATTTCCACCCTGGCTCAGATGCACTTTGGCATATGCTTACAATCTGATCAGCTTTATTAAAGTAAGGAGTACCCCCTTCCAGGGCAAAAGAATCATAGTCATAACCCAATACCATGTAAATATAAAATGCCAATATATCTGCCAAATTGTTAACATGTTGACCCTCAAAGTATTGTACAGGTGAATTTCTTATATACTGAAAAGTAACATCTTCATCCACATAATTAAACAACATCGTTCTATAATCAGAATTATATACTGGCCTTTGTGAAGTTATCTGCAATTTACCGCTGTAATTACTTTCAGACTTTGAATTAATAGTTAATAAGAATGAAATATTAATTTTTTCATTTTGTTCATAGTTATCTGCAGTCCAAGTAAAACCATAGTTAACATATTCAACCATTGCATTTTTTAAAGATGTGAAAATTTCTTCGTTAGCCGGATTATTTTGAAGTGTTGGAGCAATGACCTGAACTTCACAGTCAAAAGCCTGACTAAATCCAGAAAAAGAAATTAGGTTAAAAAAAATAAATAATCTCAAATACATTTCTCCACAAAATTTAATATATCTTCAGCAACCAATTCTTTAGACTTAAGCTCAAATGATTGTTCTTCCAAAGGGGTTATAATTGTAATTTTATTAGTGTCATGACTAAAACCAGCCCCCTTATCATTTAAAGAATTTAAGACAATTGCATCTAAATTTTTTCTCTTCATTTTTTCTAATGCATTATTATTTTCGTCTTCTGTTTCTAAAGCAAAGCCTATGACAATTTGTTTTTTTTTAAGCTTTGAAATACTTCTTAAAATATCTGGTGTTTTTTTAAGTGGAATATTTAAATCAGTACTACTTTTTTTCATTTTATGTTTAGCGACTTTTTTAGGCTGATAGTCGGCGACAGCAGCACTCATAATTAACACATCAACTTCCTCAAATCTGATTGTAATTTCTTTCTTCATCTCTAGAGCAGAAACAACATTTATTCTTTCAACATTTTCTGGTGTATTCAAATGAACAGGGCCCGTAACTAATTGCACTTTAGCTCCCCTTTTTTGGGCTGCACTTGCCAAAGCGAAACCCATTTTTCCAGAAGAATGATTCCCAATATAACGAACTGGATCAATTGCTTCATGAGTAGGACCTGCGGAAATTAAAAAGTTAATATCTTTTAAGGATGCTTTGTCTAAAAAATACTGATGTAAAACTTTAACAATATCTTCTGGTTCCTTCATCCTACCTTTTCCAGACAAACCACTTGCTAATTCCCCATCATTAGGCTCAATGATGTTAATTCCTCTTTCATTAAGCTCTTTAATATTGTCTTGAGTAGACTGATTTTTAAACATATCTAAATCCATTGCCGGAGCTAAAAAAACAGGTGCAGTACAAGAAAGATAAGTAGCCAGAAAAAAACTATCTGCTTTGCCAGTAACTAAATTAGATATAGTATGAGCTGTAGCAGGAGCAATAAGAAAGATATCAGCCCAAGCTCCTAAATCAACATGATTGTTCCATTCCCCAGTATCTTTATTTTTTATAAAATCTTTATATACTGGATTTTTGGAAAGGGTGGAAAGCGTGATTGTTGTAACAAATTGAAGTGCAGCTTCAGTAACTATCACTTTAACGTTTGCACCTTTTTTGATCAAATCCCTAACCAAAAAAGAAGATTTGTAGGCAGCAATACTCCCAGTAACAGAAAGAAGTACATTTTTGCCCTTCAACATGATTTAGGTTTATTTATTCTTCTGAATCTTCAGCTTCTTGATCATTTTCAGGAGCTCTCCAAAAAATTTTGTCTCCCTCCATTTCCTGCATTGCAATAGCACCAGATTTTGGCAATCGTTCGTAATATCTAGAGACTTCTATTTGCTCTCTGTTTTCGAAAATTTCTTCCAAATTATCGGTGGATGTAGCAAATTCATCTAATTTTTGATTAAGCTCTTCTTTCATTTCAACATTAATCTGGTTTGATCTTTTAGATAAAACAACAATTGTTTCATATATATTTCCTGTAGAATTTTCCATATCTCTTAGGTTTCTTGTAATTGTTGTTCTTTCTGCTGTACTGTCCTTATAAGCCATTTATTTAGATTTTAATTTTTCTAATTCCTTCAAAGAAGATAAATAATAATTTTCTGCTTCTTTAATTTTTTTACTCTTCTCAAAAGAATCTACAAAATTATGATAAGATTTGATAGTTTCCTCAAATCTTTCCATTTTTTTTCTCTCTACACTGTTAGAAGCGAACAAAAAATTTGATTTTAAAGATAAAAATAAGATCTCTTCCTTATATTTTGTATCCGGAAATTCAGCTATTGTTGAATTAAAGGCAATAGTTGCTGACCGATACTTTTCCATTTTGAAGTACAATTTTGCCTTTTCAAAGCTTTTTATTTCCAATCTGTTTCTTAAGTTTTTCACTAAAACATTACAACTATCAACCAAATCACTTTCAGGGTATTTGCTCATAAATAATTGGAATTCGTCAATTGCTTTGTAACTATCAGTTTGATCAAGATAATATTCTGGTGAATTTCTCATCATGCAAATTGCCGCATTAAAAGCACATTCCTCAGCAAGATGACTTTGAGGAAAATTCTTGACAAACCTTTTGTAATAATAACCTGCTAAGTAATAATCCCCCATACAATATTGATTTTTTGCGTAGTAGTAATAAACTTCTTCGCCCTTATTAGTCATTCTAAAATAAGACATTAACTCGTCAAGTAACGGGAGAGATTTATAACACTGATCGTTATGATAATATTCTTTTGCCTTTTCAAATTTTAGATTGTAATCTGAACCTTTTAAAATTTTATTATATTCTGAACAAGAATTTATTAAAAAAATTAAGGTAAACAAGGAAATATGAAATAAATGATTTTTAATCAATGATTTAATGTTGTGTTTTTAAACAATTGACAAATATATAAACTTATAAAAATGCATGTGCAAAAGTAGATACAATAAAGTATGTTTACAAATATGAAAATAAAACTAAAACAAAAATTTGTTTAGACCTTAAAGAATTATAATTTTGGCAACTTATTAGTAATCAACTGTAATGAAAGATATTTTTGATAAGATTAAAGGGAACAGAGGCCCTCTCGGACAGCACGCTAAAGAATCTCACGGATACTTTACTTTTCCAAAATTAGAAGGTGAAATTGCACCAGTTATGAAATTTAAAGGAAAAGACGTACTAACATGGAGTATAAATAATTATTTAGGTTTATCAAATTTACCTGAAATTAGAAAGGTTGATGCAGATGCTGCTAGAGATTGGGGTCTTGGTTACCCAATGGGAGCAAGAATGATGTCAGGACAAACCAAAGAACATGAACAACTTGAACAGGAGCTAGCAAATTTCATGGACAAAGAAGCTGGTTACTTATTAAACTTTGGTTATCAAGGTTGTATGTCAGCAATTGAAGCATTAGTTGGAAGAAATGACGTAATTGTTTACGATAGTGAATCACATGCTTGTATGGTAGACGGTGTTAGACTACACCAAGGTAAAAGAAAAGTATTTCTTCACAATGACATGGAAAGCTTTGATAAGCAAATGGCTGTTGCTACAAAATTAGTTGAACAGTCAGGAGGTGGCATCCTAGTTGTAACGGAAGGTGTATTCGGAATGAGCGGCGATCAAGGTAAACTCAAAGAAATTATTGAGTTTAGAAAATCAGGGAAATATGATTTTAGACTTTTTGTAGATGATGCCCATGGATTTGGCACATTAGGAGAAAAAGGTCAAGGAGCGGGTGAATATCAAGGAGTTCAAGATGAAATTGACGTTTTATTTGGAACATTTGCAAAATCTATGGCTAGTGTTGGAGCGTTTGTGTGCAGTACAAATGATGTGATAAATTACCTTGCATATAACATGAGATCCCAAATTTTTGCAAAATCGCTTCCAATGCCTCTTGTTATTGGGGCCTTAAAAAGATTAGAATTACTAAAAGGCAAAGAACAAAGAGAAAAACTTTGGACTATTACGAATGCCCTACAAAATGGCCTTAAAAAGGCCGGTTTTAGTCTTGGAAATACAAATACTTGTGTGACACCTGTTATGCTCAGCGGAACTTTAGGAGAAGCAACAAATCTAACTTTTGATTTAAGAGAAAACCATAATCTTTTCTGCTCTATTGTTGTATATCCTGTTGTTCCAAAGGGGATGATATTGTTAAGATTAATCCCAACTGCAGCCCACAGCTTAGAAAATGTTGAGTATACACTTGATGTCTTTAAAAAGATAAAAGTAAAACTTGATAATGGAGATTATCATTCTGAAAAAGTGTTAGATACAAACGCTTAATAAACTTTAATTATGGATAAATGATTTTAATCAGTCTTATCCAAATTCTTCTAGTTGTCATAAGTACTGGAATTTCGGCCTTATTGGCAGCTTTAGGCTTACTTGTTTCAAAAGAATTATCATTTTGGATTGCCAAAAATATATGGGCAAAGTCTGTTCGTTTTATTGTTCGCTGCAAAATTGAAGTTTCTGGAAAACAGAAACTTTCTAAAATGAAAAAACCCGTAATATTTTGTGCTAATCACCTTTCAAATTTTGATATAATAGCCTTATATAATTCTGTTGATCGACCAATTTATTTTATTGCCAAGAAAGAACTGAGTAAAATTCCTTTTTTAGGGTGGTATATGAAAGCTGCAGGAATGATTTTTATAGATCGATCCAATAGTGAAAAAGCAATAAATAGCATGAGAGAAGCAGGAGATTTAATTAAAAAAGGGAGAAACATAATAACATTCCCAGAAGGAACAAGGTCTAAAGACGGAAATATTGGAAAATTTAAAAAAGGTAGCTTTTTAATAGCTTACAACGAAAATATACCAATAATTCCAATTGCAATTAAAAACTCTGATAAGATTAACCCAAATAATTCGTTGAGAATTTATAAATCAACAATAAATGTCAATATTGGAAATTTAATTACAGATTATTCTAGATTTAATAGTCCAGATAAACTTGCGGATTACACACATAACGAAGTAAAAAACCTTTTAAAAGAAATATAGCTAATCAGCTCATTAATTTATTCTTACCCTAATATTCGTAGATCGTAAAATAGATAACATTTCTTTTTAAAAAAAACTCAAAGTCAAATTGAGAAAAATGCATCTTTTTTATAATTAATTAACCTCAATTTTAATTTTTTTGATAAAGTTTTAGTTCCAATTGTTATTCAATTAAAAAAAAATTTAATATTGGTTTGATTTTTGTCAGATTCAAAAAAACTATTTAATTGAAACTAAAATATTTTATTCTTTTCATATTTAATTTCTCATTTTTAATTAATAGAGCAATTACTGATACTGTTATTGTAGATTCTATTTTTGCTAAAAACGTATTAGACGATTTTGTTTTAATTAAAAACGATGATGATATCTTGCCCTTAAAGAAATTAGACAAATTAAAAATTGCCACTTTAAATTTATCCAATAATTCCAATAATTTTTTTGAAAAAACTTGTGACAAATACTGTAAATCAAATCATTATTATTTCAACACTTTTTCTTCAAAAAAAGTAATGAAAGTAATGAAGAAAGAATTAGATAGCTTTAGCACAATTATAGTTATCACAGATACTATTCATCAAAGTATGGCTGATTTTATTAATAGCATCGAGCAAAATCAAAAAATCATCTTTTGTTATAATGGTCAAGACAAACTTCCTTTCTATAACTCATTCTCGGAAAAAATTGATGCATTGTTATATAGTCCAAATAATGATCAAAAAACAGTTAGTTTAATAAGTCAACTAACTTTTGGAGGATATACAATTGATAACAAATTAAAACATTCATTAAATAAATATTTAAAAGCCGGTGAAGGGAAGAGCATGGAAAAAATCAGATTATCCTATGGTACTGCTGATGATTTAAAAATTAATGACAGTATTCTTTATAAAATTGATTCTATTGCTTTAAATGCAATTCAAGAAAAAGCAATGCCTGGTTGTCAAATTCTAGCAGCTAAAAATGGACATGTTTTTTTTAATAAATCTTTCGGAAGACATACTTATGATAGTAATTCCATTAAAGTGACTAATAATAGTATTTATGATTTAGCTTCTATTACCAAAATTATAAGCTCAGCATTTGCAATTATGAAGATGGAATCCAAAAAGCAGTTTAATGTAGACTCTACTTTAGGGTATTATCTTCCTAAACTTCTGGATTCATCAGAATATAAAAATCTGATTATTAAGGACGTTTTAACTCACCAAGCCGGATTAGTACCTTGGATTCCTTTTTTCTTTAAAACTTTAGATGACGGAAAGCCATCTTATAAAATTTACAGTAAGCTTCCGTCTTCAATTCATCAAAATAGAGTTGCTGAAGATCTTTACATATTAAATTCCTACAGAGACAGTATTTTTAAAAGGATTCTAGATACTAAAATTCTTGAAAGAAAAAAATATAAATATAGTGACTTAGGATATTATTTTTTAAACGAAATTATTGAAACAATTACCAAGGAAAATCAAAACGAATATATTGAAAAGATATATCATCAATTAGGTCTTGAAAATATTGGTTATCATCCTAGAAAAAAATGGGATATTAATAGAATACCACCAACAGAAAATGATACTCTTTTTAGGCATCAGCTAATCCACGCTGATGTACATGATCAAGGTGCCGCAATTCTAGGAGGAGTTGGAGGACACGCAGGGGTTTTTTCAAATGCCAATGATTTGGCAGTTATTATGCAATTATTTCTAAATAAAGGAACATATGGTGGAGATACATTAATTAATCCTGAAGTAATTGAAAAGTACACTTCTTCCCCTTTTCACCACTCTAATAACAATAGAAGAGGAATAGCTTTTGACAAACCTGTAAGAGACGGAGCAGGTGGGCCAACTTGCTTTGAATGTGCCTCCTACAGTAGCTTTGGACACTCTGGATTTACTGGAAATCTTACTTGGGCTGATCCAGAAAGTGGAATTTTGTATGTGTTTTTATCAAACAGGGTCCACCCAAACGCAGAAAATCATAAACTAATTAAAATGAATGTAAGGACAGAAATAATGAAAATAATCACAGATGCATGTGGTTATTCTACGTCAATAACAACTCTGAAGCCCTAGGCCCTTCATTAAATAATAAGTCTAAAACAGATAAATTTTCGAGGTGTGTGTATTTAGTTTCAAATACTTGTCTATATTGAGGTCTATTGTAGAATCTTGAAGGAGATTTTTTTGGATGAATAATTTCTCTTAAGTCAAGGAGACCGCTATAATTTTTGTTGTAAGACATTGAGAAATTGACATTTATTTCAATTTGTAAACAATTTAAAATTACATTAAACATATCGTTATTGAAATCAAATAATGATTGGTGAATTTTATTCAAATAAATAGCTTCAAATTCATGTTCATAAAACTCAAAGTAAGGCGAAGTCCTATAGGCACTTTCCAAAGATTTCCAATGAATTTTTTTCCAATTTTGACTATTATCGATTTTAATATCTATTAGAGCTGTTTTCCCTTTACCTCTAATGACAGGAACTATTAGGTTTAGACTTCCATTGGCACCAGCAATTACACAACGGTTTCTGTAAGACTGTTTTTGGAAGTGCTGATAAATATCTATAATTATATTTTGCTCACTAGATAAAGCACAGTAATAATCAATATTACCTGCATAGACTGAACCTAATACAATGCTCATTATTTAACTGTTGAAAATATCCTACTCCATCTAACTCCACCCTCAGGATGTTTGGAAAACCAAACAAAAGAAGCTGTTCCAACTACATGATCTTCTGGAACAAACCCCCAACATCTTGAGTCTGCTGAACCATGTCTATTATCTCCCATTAACCAATAGTAATTTTGCTTAAAAGTGTAGGTATCCACTTTTTCTCCGTTAATAATATAATCTCCTTCAACAGATTTATTTACTTTATTGTTTTCATATACCTCAATCGCTCTTTTATATATAATCCAATTACTTGGGTTTAACTCTATTGTTGTTCCTTTGGCAGGAATTAATAAAGGTCCATAGTTGTCTCTTGTCCAATTAAAGTCTTTGTGATTTGGAAAGTAAGGATAATATTGACCGTACATGGTGTAGTCAAATCCCTTTTGATGTATCTCTTGACTAACACTATCTAACCCTGCATATCTTGATAAAGAAAGTGCAGTTTGTGGAGAACAAGTAATTTGCTCTCTACTATATGCAACAACTTTTTCTATCTCAACTAAACTGTCTTTAAAAGATGTATCTCTAACTTTAATCACCTTATTTTCTATTCCAGTTCTTGAATGCTGATCAACATAAATTTCATATTCATCTGAGATTTTTTCATGCGGGATATAAGAACCTGGCTTAAAGTAAAAGTTATAGGTGAAAATCACTTCATCCCTTATTTCTTCAGTAACACCATTTATATGTAAAACATTATCAATGATTTCAATTGTATCACCACCAACAGCAACACATCTTTTAATATAATTTTCTTTTTTATCAATTGGTAAAGTTGCAATACCTCCAGTTTTAGAAATAGGTCCAACTGGAGATTGACTTAAACCACCTTTATTAATCAAACTATTTCGAGCAGAATTTAAATATTTATTTTCAACACTATGAAAATTATTTTTATAAAATTCTAATGGTTTACCTATAAATTCTTTTTTTGTTTTTACAAAATCAAAATAATTTAAAAATGCTTGATTTCTCAAAATCGCATAGTAATCATGTGCGATAACTCCTTCATGTACGATAACTGAATCACCAACTGGCCAGTTAAATACCATAATATCTCCTCTTTTTATTTCACTGTAGCCGATTAATCTTTGATAATCGGAGGAGAACCAATCAACAAAAGAAGGAATAAAAGTTCCAGGGATTCTATTGTGAACAAATGGAATTGAAATTGGAGTTTGAGGAAGTTTAGCTCCATATTTCATTTTATTAACAAAAAGATAATCACCAATTCTCATTGTTTTTTCCATTGAGCCTGTAGGAATCGTAAATGCTTCAAAAAAGAAAGATCTAATAATTGATGCTGCAACAATAGCAAAACCCAAAGCATTGGTCCATTCACACGTCATTGTTTTTTTATCGACCTTATCTTTGGAACCAAATAATCTTATCACAATATATAATGCATGTCCAATAAATGGAGCTATAAAAAATAAGGTCAAATGATCATGTAAAAAACGTCTATCTCTATCCTCCTTTTTTGTCCAATCAGTAGGTTCAACAACTAAAACATTTTTATCAAAAGCTAAATACGGAATGTAGTACCATGGAAGTAAAACCATTAGAATAGTATCCTTAACTGAATACTTACCAAACAACCTAGCAGTCTCTACATTACAACCGATTGCAACAATTAAATTAACAAATGGAATAATAAAAAAGAAAATCCACCACCATGGTTTCTGAATAATTTTTAACCAAACATAAATATTATATCCAGGAACTAATCCCTCCCATTTTTTTCTACCGTTTTTCTCAAATATTTTCCAAAAAGATAGAAAATAAATAACGATCATTAAGTATAGCAGTATATAAGGGACCATTTTTAAAATTTAATAATATCAGACATTGAGAAAATTCCTTTTTTTCCAGCTATTTGCTCAGCTGCTATAACAGCGCCTAATGCAAAACCTTTTCTATTTTTAGCACTATGAGAAATTGTAATTTTATCCACTTCACTTTCATAAAACACATCGTGAATACCAGGAACTCTTTTTTCTCTTTTAGTAATTATATTTAATGTTTTTTCACCCATATTTTTAGATTCTTCCCATTTTTCTAAAATGGAAATTTCATTAATTATTTGGTCTGCTAAAGTTATGGCAGTACCACTAGGCGAATCTAGTTTTTGCAAATGATGAGTTTCCATTATACTTGGTCGATAGTCAGAATTTTTATTCATTAACGTAGCTAACTTTTTATTTATTTCATAAAAAATGTTAACGCCAATTGAAAAATTTGTTGCTGCAATAAAACCACAATTAAATTCTTTAACCCAAGTCTCTACTTTTTTGAATTCTTCATACCAACCAGTAGTGCCAACAACGACATTAACTCTAGCTTTTAAACATTTGTAAATATTATCTAAAGCACTTTGAGGATTAGAAAACTCAATGGCAACATCAACTCCTTTCAAATCTTCAGTAGACCAATTGGAGTCGTTAAAAATAACCGAAATCTTGTGTGCTCTTTCAAGAGAAAGTTTCTCAATTAACTGACCCATTTTTCCGTGACCAATAATTGCAATATTCATAAATAGGTCAAGTTTACAACATTAACAAATGACAAATGATTCAATCAAAAATTGCAATCAAATCAATTAATAAGAAAATCGATTTCAGCTTAAAACTAAATATTAGCGTCTAACTTTTCAGCTAATTGTTCTTTTGGAACTGCCCCAACTACTTTGTCAACCAATTCTCCATTTTTGAGAAAAACAATTGTTGGAATATTTCTAACACCATATTGAGCAGCAATTCCTCCTTGAAGATCAACGTTAACTTTACCAATTACTGCCTTACCATCATATTCTGTTGCTAATGCATCAACATGAGGTCCTACCATTCTACAAGGTCCACACCACTCTGCCCAAAAGTCAACCATAACAACTTTATCAGATTTTAGAGCTAGAGATTCAAAATTTTCTTCAGTAAATTCAAGAGCCATTTCTATTGTTTTATTAAAATCTGTCAAATATATATAAATACTTTAAAAAGAAACGTAATTAAACAAGAGAAGTTACTTGAGCTCTGAAACAATTTCTTCAGGTATATTTTCATAAATATATCTTTCCATAGATGACTTATTTATTGAATAACCTAAATACCCATCAAATTCTTTGAGTTTTTCCAAAAATTCATTTGAAATTCCAGCTTGATGTGTTCTAGAGTTTAAAGTGATAAAAGACCTTGTTTTGCGATCCAACAACTCAAAAATAATATTCTTTTTACCTTTAAAAGACTTAAATAACTTTGAAAGTTCCTTAATCTGTGAGTCCTTTAAAACCTCGTAATCCCATCTCAAATAAATGGATTTTGATAGTTTTTCTCTAACGTCAGAAAGTAACTCAATCTGAGTAATTCTAAACTCCTTTTGAAATTCATCTGATTTATAATATTTGGGGCGTTGTTGAACTTTTCCTTTAACATATAAGAAATTTCTAGGCACTAAAAAATGCATGAATTTTAAGTATTGTTCACCAAATAGTCTAAATTCCATTTGACCTTCCATATCTTGCAGTTCTAAAACCCCATATTTTGTACCCCTTCTACTTTCTAAATTGGCGGCGGAGTTTACTAGGCCAATAAATGAAAATTCACGTTCAGGAAGTTCTTGTATATTTTCTTGTAAAACTTTTAAATTAATATCACAAAAATATTGAAGCTCTAACTTATAGTCTTCAAGCGGATGACCAGAAATGTAAATACCAACAACTTCTTTTTCTTTACTTAATAATTCAAAATTTCCCCATCTTTCAACCTCAGGTATTAAAGGTTCAGCTAATTCTACTGTTTCACCTAAAGAATCAAATAAATTTACTTGATTAGAATTTGATTTTGACTGAAATGCTTGACCAAACTTTAGTACTTTTTCGATGATCGAAGTTTGTTTTTCATCAACGTGAAAATATTGAGCTCTGTGATAACCATCAAAAGAATCAAATCCTCCACCCATAGCTAAGCTTTCCAATACACGTTTATTGCAATCTTTTAAACTTACTTTTTTAACAAAATCAAATATTGATGAAAAATCACCTTTATCTTTTCTAGTATTAACAATGTTTTTTACTGGACCTTGACCTACACCCTTTATCGCACCCAATCCAAATCTTATCTCCCCTTTTTCATTTACTGCAAATTTATACCAACTCTCATTAACGTCTGGACCTAAAACCTTTAATCCCATACGATTACATTCTTCCATGAAAAATGTGACCGTTTTGATGTCGTTCATATTATTACTTAGTACTGCTGCCATATATTCTGCAGGGTAATGGGCTTTTAAGTAGGCTGTCTGGTAAGCAATTAAAGCGTAACAAGTACTATGAGATTTGTTGAAAGCGTATGAAGCAAACTTTTCCCAGTCTTTCCAAATCTTTTCTAGGATTTCTGGATTATGTCCTCTTTCATTTCCCTGAGACAAAAATTGAGGTTTCATTTTATTGAGCAAATCTGCTTTCTTTTTCCCCATGGCCTTCCTTAAGGTGTCCGCTTCACCTTTAGTAAATCCAGCTAATTTTTGAGAAAGTAACATTACCTGTTCTTGATATACAGTAATACCGTAAGTTTCCTCAAGATATTCTTCCATCGCTGGTAAATCATACTCAATTTCTTCATTACCATGTTTTCTTTTAATAAAACTTGGAATATACTCGATTGGTCCAGGTCGATACAAGGCATTCATTGCAATCAAATCTGAAAAAGCTGTAGGTCTTAGTGACTTTAAATGTTTTTGCATTCCTGGTGATTCGTACTGAAATATTCCTACCGTTTCTCCTCTTTGAAATAATTCATAGGTTTTTTCGTCTTCTAATGAAATGGAATCAATATCTAACTTATTGCCAGTCATTGCTTCAATAATTTTAACTGTATCTTTTATTAAAGTTAAGGTCTTTAAGCCTAGAAAATCCATTTTTAATAATCCAGCAGACTCTGCAACAGCATTATCAAACTGAGTACACCACATTTCAGAATCTTTAGCTAAAGAAACAGGCACAAAATCTCTAATATCTGATGGAGTAATAATAACTCCACATGCATGAATTCCAGTATTCCTAAGTGATCCTTCCACTAATCTAGCTTGTCTAACAACTTCTCCTTCTAAACCATCTTCTTCTAACTTATTAATCAGTTGATCAGCATTTTTTAATTGATCAGCACTTAAATTTTCTTTTATTTCCTGTTTAGTCCAATTAAACAACTTATTTAACTTCACATCTGGCACCAATTTGGCTAAACGATCTGTTTCTGGTAATGGTAAATCTAAAACCCTTCCAGTATCTCTAATCGAGGACTTTGCAGCCATTGTACCGTAAGTAATAATTTGTGCTACTTGACTAGAACCATATTTATCAATTACATATTGAATAACTTTACCTCTTCCTTCATCATCAAAATCAATATCAATATCTGGTAAAGAAACCCTGTCGGGGTTCAAAAAACGCTCAAAAAGAAGGTTATATTCAATTGGATCAACATTAGTAATTCCAGTACAATAAGCTACAGCTGAACCTGCCGCTGATCCTCTACCAGGACCAACAGAAACACCCATTTCTCTTGCTGCATTACAAAAATCTTGAACGATTAGAAAATAACCTGGGTAACCTGTATTCTTAATAGTCTCTAGTTCAAAATCAATTCTCTCTTCGATTTCAGCTGTAATTTCATCGTATCTTTTTTTAGCACCTTCATAGGTAAGATGTCTTAAAAAATTATTCTCTCCAATTTTTAGGGATTTATTGGAAATATCCATGTCATCTTTGAACTCATCAGGTATTTCAAACTCAGGTAGTAATACATCTGCAGCTAATCGATAAGGAGTACATTTCTCAATAATTTCATTTGTAGTTATAATAGCTTCTGGCAGATCATAAAAAAGAGCCTTCATTTCATCTTGAGACTTGAAATAATACTCATTGTTAGCAAAGCCAAACCGAAAACCTCGTCCCCTTCCTTTGGGAGTTGATTTCCTTTCTCCATCTTTAATACACAATAAAACATCATGTGCATCAGCATCCTCCTTATTTAAGTAGTAGGTTTCATTGGAAGCAAAATATTTAATGTTGTGCTTTTCAGCAAACTTTAGTAATATCTCATTTACTTTATCTTCCTCCTCTATTCCATGTCTAACTAACTCAATATAAAAATCATCTTTAAATTTTTCTTTCCACCAAAGCAAAGATTCTTCTGCCCTTGACTCGCCCTCATTTAAAATCATTTGAGGAATTTCACCATAAAAACCACCTGTAGAAACAATAATATCTTCCGAATAATCAAGAAGAATATCTTTATCAATCCTTGGCACATAATAAAACCCCTCTATAAATCCTATTGAGGAAAGTTTTATCAAATTTTGATATCCATTTTTATTTTTAGCTAAAAATGGAACTTGATAACCATTGTCTTTATAAGACTTGTCGTTCCTATCATGACAAATATGAAACTCACAACCTACAATAGGAAGAATTTTCTTATTATTTAATAAGTTGATCTCTTCTTTATTGTCTTCTCCTTCTTTTTTAAGTGTTTGGATTTTTTGATCAATTTGATTGTTGTGATTTGCTGCAGTTTCTACAAACTGAAAAGCAGCCATCATATTCCCATTATCAGAAAAAGCAACAGCAGGCATTTGGTATTCAATAGCTTTATTGATTAAGTTTTTCACCTGTATTGTCGATTGTAATACCGAAAACTGAGTACGATTATGTAAATGAGAAAAAGGAACATTCGCTAATTTTTCTAGGTCTTTTTTAACCTCTTTTTCACTTCTATCAGAACTTTTAGAAACTTTTTTAACTAATTCTTTACTTGCTTTAAAAAGATTAACGTGTTTTATCCCAACTGGTTGAATGCGATTATTATTTTTTTTAAAAAAATCAGCATATTGCCCATCATCAAGTAACAATTCAGATTTTGAATAAGAACGAACTCTTATTAATTCAAAAAAACACCGGGCTGTTGCTTCGACATCAGCTGTGGCATTATGAGCCTCTTGAAATCTTTCACCAAAAAGATGTTCATGAAGCTCAGATAAAGTAGGTAATTTAAATTTACCACCTCTTCCTCCAGGTAGTTCACATAATTGTGCTGTTTTTTCTGTACACGTATCTAGGACGGGAATTTCAAGCCAACTATTATCTAATTGAAGCCTATGAAACTCACAACCCATCACGTTTAAGTCGAACCTTAGATTTTGTCCAACTAAAAATCTTGTTTTTGAAAGCACTTGTTGAAATTCATCTAATACATTTTTCAATGGCTTTCCATTTTCAAAAGCTAATTCATTAGAGATACCATGGATTTGTTCTGATTGGAAAGGAATTTCGAAACCATTTGGTTGAATTAAAAAGTCTTTATGCTCAATAATAGAACTATCTGCATCATGTAATTGCCAAGCAATTTGAACACATCTTGGCCAATTGTCAGTATCGGAAATGGGAGCTCTAAAATTTTTTGGTAGGCCAGTGGTTTCAGTATCAAAAATTAAGTACATAAGTGAAGTCTAATTATCTAATATATAAAGACCAAAGGAAATGGAATGATATTGTTGAAAACTTGAATTAATTATTATTGTTTT
>CEUH01036100.1_pt1 | contig 16148 bp, 10 predicted proteins | sample 356461 | NCBI WGS metagenome assembly CEUH01 (sample SAMEA2623275, study PRJEB7988) | marine metagenome | isolation source: saline water (ENVO:00002010), including
TCAGAGGCGAATAATTATTTAGATAAAGTTTTAAAAGAACGACCTAGTTGGAGAGAAAAAATCGCTGGTATTCGAAAAGATCAGGTTTTCGAGTCGATGCAAAAATTGACAACCCAGAAAATTAATCAGTTTGTGGGTTCCAGCCCTGATAGGAAAAAGGAAAGATATGAAATTGCCAAATCGCAGATCAATGACCTGCAGGATTTTATCAATTATTTTAGTAGTGGATCGTCAGAAGCGGCCAAGATATCAGATCTTATCGTGACCTATAATAAGGCTGAAAAACGTTACCTTGATTCTTTAAATTCTGAAGTTGTTAAAAATACGAGTGAACCTAATCCAAAGCCAGAAATAAAAGAAATTGTCGAGCCTGATGATGACCTTGATCAAAATTCAAATATATCTCCTGAGGTTCCTGAAAAGATTATTTATTCTCCATCATCATTATATGTGTTTTTTAATTCGGGAAATTTCAATCAGCTCGTTCTTCCCGAATCTCTACGACGCCTTAGTCGAGGAGAGCCTGGTCAGCTAATGATTAATCTTAAGGCTTATCAACTAGCCAAGGAACAATTTCCTATATTTGAGGGAGCTGAAAGTGAGCAGATAAAATATAAATTTCCAGAAACGGCTGAGGAAGAAAAAGATGATATACTCCCATTGTCTGGTTCAGTAAATATCGAATTAAAATTTCAAGGTGCTGGTTCTCTATACTTATTGAAAAACCCAATCGGCGATGGCAATGTAAAATATAATTTTTGGAGCTCTCAAAGGAGTAAAGTTATCTCATTTTCTGAGGGTAGAACTTCTTTGGATGTTTTGTTGTGGAATGGTATACCTTTCGAGCCTAAAGAGAATCATTTTGAGTACAAATCAGGTAAGATTGTTTTAGATGAATCATTAAACAATTTGATTTCTTCCTTGTCCAAGGGGAATCCAGAAGAGTTCTCTCCTCAAAAGGCTATTTTTCAATTTACCCCAGGTGATTTGGCTTCGGGTAATACTGCGCCGCTAGCGTCAGAGATCAGTTTAGGTCCGGGGAATAGAGATAAGCTTTTCATCAATATCCAAGGGCTTTCCGGTGGAGGTTTGGAATTACTGACAAAGATTGAAATGCAAATTGATGAAAGGATGCACTTAATTAATAAAGGAGGTGGAGATTATTTTAATTGGAGGAAAGATGCTATTCCTTTTGAAGCAAAGCTCAGAGAAACAGCTGCATCACTTTTAGGTAAAAATAATGCCCTTTTAACTCAATATAGGAGAATTTTTGATCAGAATGACCAGATCCGAGTAAGGCAAGATATTCAAAACTTTTTAATTAAACTTATTGAAGAATTTGCAGAAAACTTAAGAGATGATGGAGTTAAAAGAGATGACGTTGAGAAAATAAAAGAGGAACTTTGTGAAACTGAATTTCCTGAACTTTGGGAATCTCGAGAAGTTAATCAGAGTGACGGTAAAGCTTTCTCAGATTTTATGGAAGACTTTGCTGAAGAATGTGAGGATTTATCCAAGAAACGGAGTTTTGGAAGAGATAGAAGAGATTTTGAAATCTCATATTATATTAACAGTAGCGTCGCAAGGAAGGCGCTACTAAAACTATCTCGAACTTTAGAAGATGAATACTCAGGAACCTTTGGAGAAAAACTTTGGGACTTCACTTATGTTGAGAGACCGAAGCCTCCTAATAATCTAAAACAGATTGAGAGATTTCAGCTTGAGATTGAATCTCTTCAGGCAAGAAAATTTGAGGCTGAGAAAAAATTAAAGAATTTTACTCCTCCGAAAGACGGAGATTTACCAAATGGAAGATACGAAATAATTTTGGTTTTTAGTGAAGGTAAGTCTCGCTCTTTTATTGTAACCGATATTAATAAATGAAATCTCAGCTACCCATAAAGTTATTAACAAATGAGATCCGAGTTACTCTATCGGCTGACGGGTTAGCGGATTCTGCTAAGGATACAGCCCAAAGATTTTCTACTCATTGTGACGATTTGAACAATAGGTTGAATCAATGTTTCAATGCTTCGAGTGCAAAAGAAGGCGTTTTACTTGCGGAGGAGAGTGATCCTCTACTTGATTCGATTGAGGTGATTGAGAAATTTTCTTTATATGAGGAATGGCTTGAATTTTGTGATCATTATAACCTTGAATCACCAAAAAGGATTGAATCAGGCTCTTTCGATAGGCTAATGAGTCTGTATAAAGAGTGGAGCGGGTCTGCTGATTTTCTTAGAAAAAAATATCGAGATGCTGCGATTAGAAAAGATGAACCGGTTTTATTATCCTGTTTAGGTAAAATATTAAAGATAGATCCTACGGATGAGGCTGCTAAGGACGAAACGAGAAGAATACTTAGGAGACATTTTCGAGATGAGATAAAAGAACTTGATGAAATTGTCCAAAGTGAAGATAAATCACATGCAATGGCTGTTGTTGATCGACTTGATCAATTGCCTTTTGACGAACTGAAGAAAGGGGAGTCATGGGAAAAGGCGATGCATTGGTTGAATGCTGAAAGAAAGGCTAGTGACGAAAAAATTGCCTATAGACTGATATCAAATCTTTCTAATCAGTGTGAACAAAGAAAGTTAGACGCTGTTAAAAATTCAATTGAGGAGATAGAGGCAATAATCAAAAAGCACAATACTGTTTTAGACCATGTAGGTCAGGAAACAATAGAGGATTCAAAAAAATGGATTAAGGATGAAATTGAACTTCTTGATAAAGAAGAGAAATCAAAGGATATAAGAGTACGATTCGATAAAATTTTCAAAAACTTGGATTCTAATTTTTCAGTTGTTCTAAAATCTCCCTTGAATGAGATTGAAACTGCCAGAAGAAAGTTAACCAACTCGTGGGCCGAGTTCGAAAAGATTGGATTATTGCCTGAAGGAGGAATTGATCAGAAAGTCGCTGAATTCAAGGAAGCTCTTGATAAGAGAATTTTAAAATTAAAAAAGAAGATTCGCCGGAAAAGATTCATTAAGATTTCTACTGTTTCATTTGTAATATTTTTTCTCAGTTATTTCGGCTTTGCTCAGTGGAAGAGTAAATCAATTCTTGCTGAGTTTGATGGGTACAAAAAAATTAGGACTGTTCGACCCTTTGAAAAATTATATAAAAGTACAAAAACTTATAATTGGCCAGTTGCATTTTTGGCAAGAATGGGTCCGGATTTAAAAAAGGCGTATGGATGGCTAACCATTGAATTGGATAAGTATAATCTACTAGTTGATGATATAAATAGATTGGGAATAGAAGCTGATTCAGGATTTGGCAGGCCTATTAACGAGTACTGGGAAGAATTTCAGGATTTGGAATTAGGCATTTCAGAAAATGCTACTGATTTAAAAAAAGAGCTTAATGAGCAAAAATCTATTCTACAAAATAAATGGGATAACCATCGTTCTAATTATATTGCTACACAAAGGGCTAGAAGAAGGGTTGCTCTTGAGGAGGTTAAAAAAATTCTAACAAACGAACCTAATATTACCAAAGTTTCTCGGGATGTAGAATATGTAAAAAATATTCACTCAATAAATAAAGAGTTAACTGACTCTATGAAGGTTGTTATTCCTCCCGCCTTTGTTAATGATGAAGTGAAGGAAGAATATAGAGAAAGAGGGGCACAATTATCTGCTCGAATTGATAAAATTGATTCTCTACTGGCAACAATTGAGCAGCTCAAAGCAGTTCAGAATTATGCCGATTTTAAATTGGCCATGAAAAATTTTGAGAATGAGAAATTTGAAGGAACTCTAGAGCATTCAACATCAAATGCCTTTTTCTCTAATGCCAAAGATTTTTCTGATGTTATAGGTGAGATTTTACGACCTGGTCAATCATTAGGATGGACTGTTTATTATCAGAATCGGAATAAGGATCAAATTTTTCCAAAAAATGTGGAAGAGGCTGAGAGAGTAGTTTTAAACGGAATCAGTAATTACAGGAGATATCTCAATTTACATAAATGTTTTTTTATCGAAATTCCCTCTGGAAAAACTTTTTACAAATTTTGTGATGGTCCTACTAAATTACGTAATAGGAAAGTCGGTCCAAATAGTATAATTGAAAGATCAGGTTATTTCTTTGATGATACAAAATTCATCCCTTTGAAATTTGAATTGTTTGATTCTGGAAAATTTGAACTGAAAGATGAGCAACTAAAGAAAGCCAAAGGAATAACTTTGCGTAATGAGGAGGTGACGCCAGAATCTGAGATGTTCAACCTTATATTGCCTTCTAAAAGGTTGATGAGTCAAAGTCAGCAATATTACAAAGAGGGGATTCTAGGAGTTTTTGATGACATTATTCGCGATGATTCAGACCCTTTATTTAGAGCGTTTCTAATTTCCGAGTTTTCTAAAGTTGTGATGAGGCGCTCTCACGAATGGGGATTGCTTATGGTTCCCGATTTTTTAAAGGATTTGGATAATCTCAAAAGAACTAAACCCCCAATTTTCGGAAGACACGATTGGATGGTTGAATCAAGATATACAGATGAAAAGAAAGCCTTAGGCGAATTATTCTCAGGGATTGCTGAAAAAAGTTACCTTACTACTTTTAAAGTAAACAAAGCCCTTGTTGATTCTGTTATTGAAAGTGGATTTGAATACGCAGGTTTTACCGATCACCGAGGGGCACTGAATTTATTGGCAAACGTTAACGATACAAATACTCTTTATGGTTCTAGTCAGCCTGATAAATATGCCACAGCGCTTTTTACCAAATCATCAGATGATGGTAAATGGCAGCCTCAAGGGAGCATATCACCATTTACACCACTAATTTGTTTTAAGGGTGATAAGAAAAAATCAATTCAGTTAGTTGCAGATTCCCTTAATATGACAGAGGAAGAGGTAAAGGCCTATGCGATACCATTTTTTCTTACCGATTAAATGCATCTTTAGATTAAGGAATTATCGAAATGAACCAAAAAGAATACAATCAATTAAAGGAACGGTTTAAAGAAATTGCTATCTATACCTCTACTTCAGCGCTTCTTGGTTGGGACCAGGAAACAAATATTCCAAAAAAAGGATTAAATTATCGTGCTGAGCAATGTGCCTTTTTAGGAGCTAAAGCTCATTCCCTTTTTATTGATCCGAAAGTAAATGAATGGATAGCTTCATGTGAAAATAATTCAGACATTAGTGATCCTCATGAACTGGCTAACCTAAGAGAGTGGAGGTGGTCATACGATCGAGGTCAGAATCTTTCGCCTGAATTTGTTGCAGATTCAGAAAAAATTAGAAGCTTAGCAATGCCGGCATGGGCAGAGGCTAGAAATCAAAATGATTTTGATGTTTTTCGTCCACATTTGGAGAAGATCGTGGAATTGAATAGAAAAAAAGCCAACATTTATGGATTCGATTCACACCCATATGATGCCTTATTGGAAGGGTTTGAGCGTGGAGCCACTACGAAAAGTATTGGCGACTTATTTGAGGACTTGAAAACTTCTCTTAAAGAAATTGGTGAGCTTGCGAAAAATAAATCTAATCATGTTGCTGTAGATTTGATAGACGGAGATTATACAACTGAATCTCAAATGGTTTTTAATCGAGACGTGGCAGAGTCTTTTGGTTTTGATTTTGAAGCTGGTCGAATCGATACGGCTGTTCATCCGTTTTGTTCTGGTATCGCTCCTGGGGATACCAGAATGACTACTCGTTATGATAGGCTTAACTTTATGAGTTCACTCTATGGAGTGCTCCATGAAACTGGACACGGTCTCTATGAGCAGGGCTTGCCTGAGGAACATTTTACATGTCCAGTGGGCAAAGCAGTCTCTCTAGGTATTCATGAATCACAATCAAGATTATGGGAGAACCATGTCGGAAGAAGCATAGGGTTCTGGGAAAAATGGTACCCCAGAGCTGAGGAGATATTTCCATCAATTAAAGGGATCGGATTTGATAATATTATTAAATTTTGCCATCGGTCTGAGCCATCATACATCAGAGTAGAGGCCGACGAGGCGACTTATGACCTGCATATAGTATTACGTTTTGAAATTGAAAGAGATTTAATATCGGGTGAATTGGAAGTCGTGGATTTACCTGAGGCATGGAACGCAAAGTTTGAGGAGTTTTTTGGAATCAAAGTTGAAAAGATTTCAGATGGTTGTCTGCAAGATATCCATTGGAGCATGGGGGCTATAGGATATTTCCCAACATACACGTTAGGAAACTTAGCTGCGGCTCAAATTTTTAATAAAGCCAAAATTGATTGCCCTGAAATTGAATCTTGCTCCTCGGACCATTGCTATAAAATTTTATTGGATTGGTTGCGAAAAAACATTCATTCCAAAGGATCTTTGATTTTACCTCAAGACTTGATAAAGGAAGTGACAGGTGAGGATTTATCCGCCAAGTATCATTTAGATCATTTAAGGCAGCGGTATAGTTAAAGGAATATGGATAGGTTAACTTTAAGCTGATTATTGTATAAATGTATAATCTTGGCCTAGGCTTCATATTTTTATTTGTCGCCGGGATTGTTGTTTTACGAGGTGATGAAAATGATTTTCTAACTAATCACTCAGCATCTGAAGATGATAACATTTTGTTTTGGGATTGCAGAAATCGGCATATTAAAGACGAAAAAAGGAATGCAAATATTCAATTCTTTGGGGCTTCAAGATATGGCAAATGTTATGAATTAGATCCTGGAAACGGATCTTTTCATTTTAATTTAGATGAGAATCAATTAAAGCAATTAGGTGAAAATTGGTTAATAGAGTTAGTCATTCTGCCAGCTCAAAAAAATGGGAATATTTTTTCGTTCAACAATCTTAATCTGATTCAAAAGGAGAAAAGCTTTGTTCTTAGTGATTGGAATTCCAAAAACTCTACAATCATTAAGGTTGCAGCTTTGACTGAACCTCTTCACTTATTGGTAAATGTTTCGAATTCTTGGATTAAAATTTTTCAAAATGGTAAATTAACCGATCAAGTGGATTCCTCATCTTGGAATTTAAATTCTAATGTTCAGATAGCAAAGGTTGTAGTTGGTGAAGGTTGGCACGGGAAAATATATTACATTTCAATTGGCCCATCGGCTAAAAAATTTGGATCAGCTTTAAAAAGAGCAAAAAGCAACTGGCAGTTCAATACACTGCCAGATAAGAAGTTAAAACTCATTGGGAAATTAATTGAAGTAACTCAAGTCCCAAAAATTAAGCAAATATCACCTTATCAAAGGGCAATAATTTACAATCACTATGAACTGGAAGAAAGATTCCAAAAAATTATTGGCACGAGAAATATTGCTGTTGCCCATTGGTGCATTCTTGATAATAAATATGTTGCTGATCTTCCAAACGAAGCCGGCCTAAACTATCAATTGATGGTTGAACCTATTTTAGATAATCCACAAATAAAGAGAGAGCGCCATTTTAATGATCTATCGAGGTTTGATTTAAAATTATTTTATGATGTCAGTCTTCCAAAGCTTAAATAAAAAGTATCCATTACTATTATATTTGGTGACTCTTGGCTTTTTAAAAATCAGTGTCTACTCTCTTGATGGTGAGGAATTGCTTAAAGATCATGGTAAAGAGTTGTATGAAGTTGCTGCCAAAGCAGCTAATCAAAGTGATGAAAGGTCTTTGCCGGGACATGATCCTAATTGGTTCTTTCTAAGAAACGAATTAAATCATGTTGGTAAGGGTGAGTTTTGGAATAAGAATTGGGCCGAAGTATCCGCTTCTGGCAAAGATCCATTAGAAATATTTTTGTCATTCAAAAAAAAGTTAGATTTATTGGGAGTGGAATTCATTTATGTTCCTATACCTGCGAAAGTGACTATCTATCCAGATAAGTTTTCAAATGCTATTACCGCAAAAGACGGCTTGCCAGCGGTTAATGATCTCTTTCAAATGAAGCCCTATCTTGATAAGTTTAAGGAATCAGGAATCAATGTTATTGATATCGAGCCGCTTTTAAAAGAGAGAAGAAAGACTGAATCTTTTAGCAGTTATTGCAAAACAGATTCGCACCCTTCGCCATGGACTTGCCAGATGATTGCAACAATTTTATCTGAAAAAATAAACTCATTAGATTGGTCGACAAAGTATAGAAACAAATCAGACCTATCGTTTATTAAAGGAGAGTCTGAAACAATCAAAGTAGTTGGCGATCTTATTTCTAATGAAGAGCGAGAATCATGGACTTCTGAAAAATTGTCGGTTACAAAGGTATATTCGATAAAAGATGGAAAAAAAAATCAGGTAATGCCTGATGATGAGGCTAGTCCGGTTATCGTTATGGGAGATAGTCATACACTTATTTATCATGAGGGAGATGATATGCATACCTCTGCTGCAGGTGTAGTTGATCATTTGCAGGAGAAGATCGGATTTAAAATTTTTCTAGCGGCGAGTAGAGGATCTAGTTCTCAGGCCCTAAGGCAGATATACAAAGGGAAAGAATTTTGGGAAGAAAAGAAAATGCTCATTTGGATCTCTTCGATCAGAGAATTTACTGAAGAAAGAAGATGGCTTCAATTGCCTCGTATTCCAAGGTGATTTTAGGGAACTTCTTCAAGAGAACCGGTATACAACCAGTTCTCTACCTTTCCATTTCTCATTAGAGCCATTGCTTCAGTTGGGAAAGTGCCAAACAAACTTGTTGTTTTATAATTTACTGTAGCCGTCCAGTATGCTCGATTGTCCACGATTTCATATCTAATGGGTCCCCAATAGGATATTTCATTAAGTTTGATTTCTGAAACGTCTCCAGACCTTATGCTTCTTACCATGATTGAAACTCGGCCATCATCTTCAGCCTCAGGCATTTTGCCAATTTCATTTTCGTAATCGGATAATTTCTCTTTAGATATTTGTGAAATACTAGTCACTCGATTTGCTCGGCTTTCATTTGTATTGGGACTCGATGTTGTTTGATTGGTTTCAACTTCTGTTGCAGCAATGACTCTAGCTCTCTCCCTCTGAGCGTAAACCTCTCTCTTCTTCCTCTGTTGATATTTTTCATATTCGTCTCCGAGGATTTCTTTATAATTAGTATCATTAATTGATATGGTGCCTCTCACATTGGATTGTTTGTTCGGTGTAATGACGAGTTTGTCTCCAGACAATGAAATGGCAAAGGTCTTGCCTCCAGCCGGCGCCGTTGAACTTCCTGCTCCACCAGCAAAGACATATTTAGCCTTGGCTTTGAGTGTCACTTGTCTAGGGAAGGCGGATGCTGGAATTTTTTTCCAATTACCGACCAATTCTTCTATGGGTTTGAAGTCGGGTATTGGATATTTTTTCTCAATTGGGTCTACCTGATCAGGTTCTGAATTTTTGATGATGTTGGGCTTATCTTGATCTAGCTCATCTTCATTTTCATCTTTAGAGATATTACCAGGGGTATTATTGCGGGGCTTTTCCTTGTTCCAAAATGGTAATTTTTCTTTATTCAGAATTCCAGATACAATAAGTGCGACGAATACTAGGAGAAGGAACCATTTCATATTATCAAATGTTCGTGTGTTTATTTGACCACTTCAAGAAATGTTTGCGCTTCCTCACTATTTATCTTTCCTATTTGTCTAAATTACTGTCGACTATATATCATTAACTGAGATGGCGAATAAATTATTTTTATTAGATGGGATGGCTCTAGTTTATAGAGCCCACTTTGCCTTAATCAGGAGCCCTATTTATACTTCTAAAGGTTTTAACTCGTCGGCGCTTTACGGATTTACTAACACTTTAGTGGATTTATTGTCGAAGCAATCTCCGAGTCATATAGCTGTGGTTTTTGATACAAAAGCTGCCACTGAGAGACATAAAATTTTTCCTGAATATAAGGCTCAGAGGGATGCCATGCCTGAGGATCTTTCAATCGCACTTCCTGAGGTGAAGCGAATCATAAAGGCCTTTAATATCCCTGTAATTGAGAGAGATGGATTTGAAGCAGATGATGTAATCGGAACCCTAGCTAAGAAGGCCATACAAGATGATCCAGAATGTGAAGTCTTTATGGTGACTCCTGATAAAGACTTTGCTCAGTTGGTTGAAAAAGGAATTTATATGTTTAAGCCTGCAAAAGGAGGCAACGAACCTGAGATTCTTGATGTTGATAAAATAAAAGAACAATGGGATATAGAAACACCCGATCAGGTTATTGATATCTTGGGATTATGGGGAGACGCCAGCGATAATATTCCGGGTGTGCCAGGAATTGGAGAAAAGACTGCCAAAAAACTAATTTCTAAATATAGCAGTATTGAAAATATTTTAGAAAATGTTAACGATCTTAAAGGTAAGCAAAAGGAAAACCTAGAGAATTTCAGTGACCAAGCTTTGCTGTCTAAGCGGTTGGTGACTATTATCACTGACGCTCCTGTCGATTTAGATTGGAAGGATCTTAAATTATCAGAGATAAACAAAGATGAGTTATCTAAGATATGTATTGAGTTTGAATTTAATGCTATCGGAAAGAGATTGTTGGGGGATGAATTTGTTGCTGGCAGAGGTTTTGAAATAGAATCACAAGACAATGATCAATCGAATGGAGTTCTAAAGACTATTAGTGATGTTGATCATAGTTATATTTTTGTAAAAGCTCAAGACAGTGAAAAAAGGGTTAAGGAGATAGCAAAATTAAAAAAGACGAAGAGTCTTTGTTTTGATACTGAAACGACAGGGAAGGACCCGATTCATGATGAGCTTTTAGGAATATCTATCGCCAATTCTGCAGGGAAGGCCATTTACTTTCAGTGCCCAAGTGAAATAGACTTAAGAAAAGTCTTTATCGAGGACTTCAGGGAATTGTTTCAGGATGAAAGTATTGAGAAAGTAGGGCATAATCTCAAATTTGATTTAACGGTTTTGCATTGGTGCGGATTAAAAGTTGGTGGGGCATTATTTGATACGATGCTTGCCCATACTCTTGTTTTTCCTGATCAGAAACACTCAATGGATTTCGTTGCTGAATCCATGTTAGGTTATAGCCCGATTTCCTTTAATTCATTAATTGATGATCAGGAAAACGAGGATCAGTTAAGTTTGATCGGCACTACCATTTCTGAGGTCGATACAAATAAATTAGCTGAATATGCTGCTGAGGATGCGGACATTACATTTCAAATTTCCGAAAGGCTCAGACCTTTGCTAAAAGAAAAAGGTCAGGAAAAAGTTTTTTATGATATAGAGAGCCCTCTCATTGCTATTCTAGTGGCAATTGAATCTGAAGGAATATCTTTAAATTGTCAGATCTTAGATCAGATAAGAGAATCTCTGAGTGAGTCTATTAATAGTCTTGGTAAAGAAATTACGGAGCTTGCAGGGAAAGAATTTAATCTCAATTCACCAAAGCAATTAGGAGAAGTTCTTTTTGATGATTTGAAATTGGTGGAAAAGCCTAAAAAAACAAAAACAGGTCAGTACAAAACAGATGAGGGAGTTTTAAATGCCCTTGCCCCTAAGCACCGAGTAGTGGAAGCGATACTTGAATATAGAGAATCTGCTAAACTTAAGAGTACTTATGTTGATGCACTTCCTAATGCTTTATCCAAAAAGACTGGGAGAATTCATTCCAGTTTTGGCCAGTTGATGACTGCGACTGGAAGGTTGGCGTCTAATAACCCAAATCTACAAAATATTCCTATTAGGACATCACAGGGTAGAGAAATACGAAAAGCGTTTGTTCCAAGATCTGAAGATTTTAGGATCTTAGCTGCTGATTATTCTCAAATTGAACTTAGGGTTATGGCATCAATTTCAGGTGATGAATCGATGAGGTCAGCTTTCAATGAAGGATTGGATATTCATTCGGCGACTGCGGCTAAAGTTTATGATGTGGATATCGATGAAGTGAGTTCGGATATGAGGAGGGGAGCTAAAACTGTCAACTTTGGAATTATATATGGTATTTCTGCATTTGGTCTTTCTCAAAGGCTCGATATATCTAGGTCTGAGGCTGCCGATTTGATTGATTCTTATTTTGAGGAATACCCAAGAGTTAAAGAGTACATGGATGACACCATATTATTTGCTAAAGAAAATGGTTTTGTAGAAACGGTTAGTGGCCGACGTCGATACCTCAGAGATATAAATTCTTCAAACGCCATGATTCGATCTGCTGCCGAGCGTACTGCAATAAATACTCCGATTCAGGGAACGGCCGCAGACATGATCAAATTAGCCATGGTTGGGGTTCATCAGGCCTTGAGTGAAGGGGGATTTAAGACAAAGATGATATTACAGGTTCATGATGAATTGTTGTTTGATATGGCGATTGAGGAAGAGGATAAAATAAAGCAAATCGTCGTAGAGGAGATGCAAAATGCCTTACCAATGGAAATTCCCGCAGTTGTAGATGTGGGTGTTGGTGAAAATTGGTTAGAGGCACATTAAAATCTGTAATAATAGGTATTAAGTAATCGGTTTGAACTTCCTCTTTTCGAGGGCATCTTAACAGAATGAAAGCCAATTAGTAAAATAATCGGAATTCTTCATACAATAATGAATATTTCTCAATCAGACTCGTCTAAAGCAGAAAAGCAGATCTATCATGATGATGAGTCGAGACAAAAAGTCGCATCTGAACGTGAAAGAGATGCAGAGTTGGTTAAGAGGTGTCAGTCAGGAGACTACGCAGCTTTTGATGAGCTCATAAAGCTTTATAGAGGAAAAGTATACGCAATGATTTACAACATGATTCGTAATGATGCTGATTCTTGGGACTTATCTCAGGATGTCTTTATCAAAGCGTGGAAGGCATTGCCCAAATTTGAAGGAAGGTCAGCTTTTTTTACTTGGCTATACAGAATTGCACACAATGTGACTTATGATTGGACCCGCAAGAAAAAAATAAGTTCAAGTGGTGAGTTTGAAGATTACATGATAGACCAAGCGGATCCGGGAGGCTTGGCCAACCCAAAAGCGACTGACTCACCAGATATAAACTTAGAGAGAGAAGAGGTTAGAAATAGGATTACAAGAGCCATTGATTCTCTTTCCGTTGACCATAAGGAAGTCATTTTATTGAAAGAGGCTGAAGGCATGAGTTATCAAGAAATAGCTGATTCTATTGGTTGCTCGACTGGTACGGTGATGTCGAGATTGTTTTATGCGCGGAAGAAATTAAAGGAGATTTTAGGAGACATTCAAAATGACTAAAGAAGAAGAATTGATTACCCGTTGGATTGACGGTGAGCTTAATCCAAAAGAAAAAATCGAGTTTGAAAAACTATACGATGCAAGGCCGGATTTTTACAATTCCTTAAGAGTGGAGGCTAATGCTTCCAAAGATTTGTTAAAAAGCTCATTCGAATTTGAAAAAGAGATTCCTTATGGTGACTTTTTTAATAATCAAATTAGAAAAAAGATACAAGACGATGATTTTGACTCTAACTCCTCGTCGGGTTTTCTTTTTGATGTTTTAACTTGGCTCAGGTCGCCCCTCACATGGGCCGCCACAGCTTGTTTTATTGCTTTTATTTCGGTGAACCCTCAATCAGGAGTCAATGGAGATGATAATATTATCGTTTCAACGTATTCCCCAGATCCTTCTGTTTCTATTGTGAGTGCCGAGTTTAATGAGAAGGCTAACGCGACTGTGATCGTTCTGGAAGGTTTAGAGCCTGTGCCGGATGAAACGGATTTTAACGAAAATCATATAACCTCTTACGATCGAAAGGGGCCTCCAGGCTTTGTGCAGTTTTATAATAATAATGATAAGCTGGTATACATTCTTGAAACCGATGAATACGGTCAGCCCAATGTTTTTTAATGATAATTTAGATGTTTAATAATCTAAGGATGATTTTTTTTCGCTGTTCTGTAATCGTAGCCTTAATATTTTTAACGAGTCCTGATTTTGTCGCTGAAGCTGATAAGGATAAACAAGGTGAGTATTACCCTGATAACACATTTTGGGGCGCTCTCATATATGCTTCCAATGATTTGGAAAAAAGTACGGTGAGCGACAAACTTGAAAAAAAACTTAATCAGGCTTTTGGATCATATAGCAATTTTCAATTATTAGGCCAACACACTCAAAAGAATGTTTTCAAAGAATACGTCAACTGGGTGGTTCCTTCTGAGGAGATAAATCTTGCCTTTGAGTCAAAGGGAAAAATTAAAGGTAATGGTGTTAAATTGTTACTTAAACTTTGGAGGAAGAAAAAAGTTCTTCTAAAATCCGATCTGACAATTTTTCCAGAGAAGCCTGTAATGATTCTTGGTCCTAAATGGCGGGAGGGGAAACTTATTTTTGTATTGGACCTAAGGCTTAAGAGTTAGTTTTTAAATCGCTCCAGTGGCCTCTTGTTTTTCTTTTCTTAATCTCAATTGTCCACAAGCAGCTTCAATGTCGTGACCTTTTTCTTTTCTTAATGTTGATTGAATGCCATTTGATGTTAAGACGTTAAGAAAATCGCGTTGAGTACTTTCAGAGGACCTTTCCCAATCCAATCCATCTACAGTATTATAAGGAATTAGATTAACTTTTGCGTTTAGCGATCGTGCTTCTTTACTCAACTTTTTGGCCTGTTCTAATGAATCATTTACATCTTTGATAAGAATGTATTCGAAGGTGATTTTCTGAGACTTTTTTGACTTATAATAATGTAAGGCATCAAAAAGTTTGGAGATAGGATATTTTTTATTGATAGGCATTATTTTTTCACGCACCTCATCTGAGGCTCCATGTAAAGAAATCGCTAACCTAATTTGAAGAGGTTGTTCGGCAATTTTACGGATCTGAGGAACTAGACCGCTGGTTGAAACCGTAATGTGTCTAGCTCCAATTCCTATTCCCCATGACGCATTAATAATTTGAATGGCCTGCATCAAGTTTCTAAAATTTGCTAGGGGTTCACCCATTCCCATGAAGACAACATTATTTATTTTTTTCAGTGTCTCTTCTTCAACCGCCATGATCTGTCCGGTAATCTCTGCAGCTTTAAGATTTCTCGTGAATCCATCTAAACCACTTGCACAAAATTTACATCCATAGGCACAACCAACCTGACTCGATACGCAAAGAGTATTCCGATCAGAGCGATTACCCTGATTGCCGACTGATGCAGGAATAATAACAGTCTCAATGTATCTACCGTCTTGTAATCGATATAAATATTTTTTGGTTGTATCCGATGATCTATTATCCTTAACAGAGCTTAATATATTTATTAAATAATTTTCATTCAGTTCAGATCTCAAATTGTCGGGAAGATTTGTCATCTCTGAGAATCCGTTGACTCTCTTATCGTAAATCCACTCCATAATTTGACCAGCCCGAAAACGGGGCTGACCCATTTTGAGAATTTCCGATTCAAGTTCCTCTTTAGTAAGGCCGGTTATAGCGGTTTTTCCGGTCATAATCAGTTCTCACTTTAGCACATAAATGCAAGTTTGCTCTTCTCATTGCAATCCGGTGAGGATTCCACCAGTATATTGTTATGCGATTCTATTCTCAGACCTTAGTTTCTTTAGCCTTCTTCGCCCTATTAGGGAAATTAATGGCGAATCCAAACTTTGTTTTTGTCATTGCCGATGACTGTACTTTTCGGGATATAGGCTGTTATGGAGGGCAGGCTAAAACTCCAAATATTGATAAATTAGCCACTGAGGGAATGCAGTTTAGCCGGTGCTTTCAAGCCGCTCCTATGTGCTCTCCAACTCGTCATAATCTCTACACTGGAATTTATCCAGTAAAGAGTGGAGCTTATCCAAATCACACTTTTGTTAAAGAGGGAATCAAGAGTGTTGCTCATTATTTAAAACCTCAAGGATATCGCGTTGCATTAAGTGGAAAAACTCACATTAACCCCAGGAGTGCATTTCCTTTTGAATATAGTGCAAAATCTAATAATCCTGACCTTGATAAAATCGATCAGCTATTTAAGGAGTCAGTAGAGGCAAAAACACCATTTTGTTTGTTTGCTTGTTCTAACGAACCTCATTCACCTTGGGATAAGGGTACTTTATCTGATTACGATCCTAGTAAGATTAAATTGCCGCCTTACTTTGTTGATACACATGAGACAAGAGATGCTTATTGCAGATACCTTGCCGAGATTGGTTACTACGATTGGCAGGTAGGTCAGATATTAAAGAAATTAGATAAGTATGGTTTAAAAGATAATACTTTCGTTGTGGTGGTCAGTGAGCAGGGGAG
>CEUH01028403.1_pt1 | contig 15981 bp, 12 predicted proteins | sample 356461 | NCBI WGS metagenome assembly CEUH01 (sample SAMEA2623275, study PRJEB7988) | marine metagenome | isolation source: saline water (ENVO:00002010), including
TGCGGTATGTCTTTTTTCATGTTTAAACCAGAATTAGATGCTATTACAAAGATAAAAGATAATAAGATATTTTGTTAGTAAAGATGTTATTAATGCCAACGTAGGAATAAACGTAATACGTTTATTTTCGTTATGTGTTAATTTAAAAAAAAAATATTCAATTTTTAAGTTATTATTTCATTAAAAAATTAGAAATCCTGTGCTAGGAAAAAACCATTATTATTGGTTGTTTTTGGTATAAAGTGAAAACCATTTATTTTTTAAAATACTAATAATCAGGAATTGTGATAGTTCTTGTACTAGGAATTTATTGTTTTCTAGTACCATTTTCAATTGTTTTTATTATATAAGTATGAGATATCTTCTTATACTTTTATTTTTTGCTTTTTGTGGTATTAGTCTAAAGGCGCAATCTAAACTTTCTGAAAAGCTTAATAGTGTATATGAAAATGGAAATTATAAAAAGCTCTATAAGAGAGCAGTCAGAGCAGCTAAAAAGAATAAAAAAGACCCAGTAGCTTATTATTACATTTCTTTGGCCAATTACGGGCTTTACAAACAATATAAATATAGATCTAATTTGAGTTATTCAATTATTAATTTAAAGAAGGCTAGGAAATTCGACAAAAATGCATCTTACTGGGAATCTCTTGAAAATAATTTTTCTGCATTAAAAAAAACAATGGCTACACAAGCAACTTTTTACTTTAGAAAAAACAAAAACAAATCTTTGCAGTTTTGCAAGAACTACACATTAATATTTGGAGACTCTTTAGTAGAGCATGCTGAGCTTGAAAAACTAAGAAATCAAACTGTAAAAGAAAGAAGTACACCAAAACCTTCACTATCGATAACTAAAAGCTCTTTGGCAAAGAGAGATTCTATGAAATATATTGCCCATTCTTGCATAGGAACACCATATAAATGGGCAGGTGAGTCCAAAAAAGGGTTTGACTGTTCGGGCTTTGTTAAATACGTTTACGATTATGTTGGTATAAAGCTTCCTCATAATGCTAACAAAATTGCTCATTTAGGTAAGGAAGTATCCGAAAAATCAGCTCAAACAGGAGATGTTATTTTATTTGGATCAAAAAGTAAAAATGGTTTTAGAGCCTATCATTCAGGGATAATATATGAAAACGAAAAAGGTGAAATCAAGTTAATTCATTCCATTAGTAAAGGGGTGCATATTACTTCAGATTATGATAGGTATTGGAAAGAACGAACTCTTTTCATAAAAAATATAATTGACTTCCCTAAACTAAACAACGAGCTTACACTCAAATCCAATTAGTTTTTAGTATTTGTTACCAAATAACCTAATAGCCCCAATCATGCAAATACATATCCATGAAAAATATGAAAGTAGGGGATTTGTCTATCAATCTAAAAACGATAGATTGATGGATAGTTTTTCAGTTGCGGATAAGGTTTTTTACCAGTTCAATTCTGCTTCGCCATAAACACAATTACTTGTAAATAAAGGACTTAAGATTATTCTTAAAACTTTTTTTTAGGATTATCTTAATTGTGAAAATCTTTGTAACCGTGAGTAATGCTCATAGTAAATATAACTATTCCAATTGCATTGAGTGGTAATCCCAAATATAATCCAGTTTGATTCCATTTACATACTTCCACTTACCTTTATTCTTTTTGTAAATTAAAAGTGCATGTAGATAATAAATCCGTTTACTAGAGTAACCTTGGAGGATAAACTCAGTATCAAGTTCTAACAAATCTCCTGTTTTCTTTTTATCGTTAATTCTAATGTCAACATATTCTGAAGGTGAATCAAAATTCCATGTTCCAATTTTAGTTCCAATTAGGTCAGATTTAATCTTGTCCTCATTTTCATTTTCATCATTCAAATCATCCACTATAATATCTTCAAATTGTTTAAGCTTAGCTTGTTTTTCTTTTTTAATACTATCCTGCTCTTGAACAATAAGTTCAAATTTATTAGCAATTGTTTCTAGCTCACTTAATCGATTTTCCATTTCTTTGATTTTTGATTCATCTTGGCAACTAGTCAGATAAATCATAGATCCAAACAAATAAGTTGTTATAAATAATGTTTTCATTTTATTATAATATATTGTTTTTAACTTTACAGCCAGAATTCTCCGATGCTAAACTTTGTTTTAATGCAGTTTAGGTTTTGTTGGTAAATGTTATTTATACTATAGCTTATCAATTACTTGAACATAATCTAAGCTTACACCACTATGTTCATACTTAATACTGCCATAATCCATATTTATATACATAGTACCTTCAACTCTGCCATACCATCTAAATGTAACATCTCTTTGATATTCTTCTTCATCATATACATCTTCTCCAAAATCAGGTTTTAAATATTTTTCTCCGGAACTATTTATATAAAGTGTTGCTTCAGAATCAAGATCACCACCAGAAATTGCTCCAAATGGTGTTTTTTGGATTTCAAAACCTAACTTTTTGGCATCAGTTGAATCTCCATCTTCAAAAACATTATATATATCTATATTCACTGATTTAGAGTAGTCGCTCCAAGGATTTAGTTCTCCTAAAATTTTACTTGCAAACTTTTGATGTAGTATATATTCTCCAATAATCATGAAATTATTATTAAGTACATCATCATAATTAAAAATAATTTTTTCAGAATCATCAAGCCCAGAGTCATTTAAAACAGATGGGTTTTCATACATTAAAGCATCTGAAATAGATTTAAATTTTTTACAAGTAAGCATAACTTCATTTAAACCAGTGTAATCTCCATCGTCACTTTCAAGTGTGCCAAAACAATTAGGTCGATTAAAAACATAAATATCTTCTCCATCAAAATTCCATGTTTCGCATTTAACCCAGAAACCATTTTCACCTTTAGTTTTAATTGAATGAATTACAAATACATCATCAGAATCAAATATTATTTGTTTTTGTAAAAAAAGTTTTTTAGCTAATTTCCAAAATGTAAAGAATTTTCCTGAATGTAATAACTTATTATTCAGAGACTTAATTATCATTTTTTTGTCTGCTTTAAACTCTTCAGAAGCATTAAGCAAGGCAGCTCCATTATTAGAAATTGCGGTCAAAACTACTTCTTTATCAGCTTTTAATTTATCAGAGGCATACTGTAGAGCCAATCCGTTTTTGTTAACCGCGGCCATTACTACATCTTTGTTAGCTTTTAATTTGTCAGATGCATAATTTAGAGCCAATCCGTTTTTATTAACAGCAGCCATTACTACATCTTTGTCGGCTTTAAACTTTTCAGCAGCATATCCTAAAGCAGGATAATCACCTTTCTTAGGTTTTTCATTAGAAACAGCTGACATAACCACTTCCTTATCAGCTTTTAATTTTTCTGAAGCATTGTATAATCCACGTGCATTGTTTGAAGCAGCAATAATTACTTCTTTTTCTGATTTAAATTTTTCAGAAGAATAATCTAAAGCACCACCATTGTTCGAAGCAGCAGTCATAACAACTTCTTTATCAGATTTTAACCCTTCGGACGCATATTCTAAAGCTAGGCCGTTGTTGTTAACAGCGGCTAAAACAACATCTTTATCAGCTTTTAATTCTTCTGAAGCAGAATATAAGGCATCATCATGATTAGAAACAGCAATCAAAATAAATTCTTTTAGAAATTTGAGTTCCTCAGCTGCATACCTCAAAGACGCACCATTGCTTCTAACCGCGGCCATTACTACTTCTTTATCAGCTTTTAATTTATCATCAGCGTATCTTAAAGATCCACCATTTTTTTTAACAGCAGCCATTACCACTTCTTTATCAGCTTTTAATTCTACACCAGCGTAGCTCAAAGACGCACCATTATTGTTAACCGCGGCCATTACTAGTTCTTTATCAGCCTTTAATTCTTCAGCATATTTTAAAGCGGCTCCGTTATTAGAAATAGCTGTCCTTAACATCTCTTTATCAGCCTTTAATTCTTCAGAAGCATATTCTAAAGCAGCTCCATTGCTGCTAACCGCGGCCATTACCACTTCTTTATCAGCTTTTAATTTATCAGAGGCATACTCTAGAGCCAATCCGTTTTTATTAACTGCAGCCATTACTATTTCTTTGTCGGCTTTTAATTTTTCAGAAGCATATTTTAAAGTTTCACTAATTGGATAAAGAATTCTACCATAAGACTCAGATTCTCCAATGTCGCTATTTATAGCCGCCATAACCAACTCTTTATCAGATCTTAATTCTTCAGAAGCAAATGCTAAATAGAAAGCATTATTTTTGATAGCCTCCATCACTAAATCTTTTTCTACTTGCAGTTTGTTCATTTTAATATTTTTAATTTTTTTCAATTAGAGATTATTTCCCACTCTTATTTAGTCTAATCCGATATATTTTCAAATTTAGGAATTATTGCAAAAAAAATTACCTATTGAATTTCCTTAATAGATTATTCTAGAATAAAAAACATTGGTTGATTCAGTGTATGAAATGTACATTTATATTCTTGATTCCATCCCAAGAGATCTGTTTAAGTTGTAAATAAAAATAATTTAAAAATTTAACACAAATAATCTTTACTTTAGTAATTAATAAAGACTGAACTATTTCAAAAAGATGGTGAGTTAATAGTTTCTAAATACTTGATTATCAATCATATTGTATAATTTGTTTTTACTTAGATTTAATTCAAAAATATTCAGATTATGAAAAGTTTATTATCCGTTTTGTTATTTATTCCAATACTTGGCTTTAGTCAATATACTGCAATTCCAGATGAAAACTTTGAGCAGGCGCTAATTGATTTTGGTCACGATGATGCAATTGATGGTCAGGTTTTCACTGCAAATATTAGCACTATTGATTCATTAAACATTGATTTTAAATACATAACTAGTTTAGAAGGAATAGAAGATTTCTTAAATCTTATCTATTTAAGTTGTGTAGCCAATAACATAACAAGTTTAGATGTCTCTAACAACGCTAGTTTGAAACACTTAATATGTAGTGATAACTTTATAACAAGTTTAGATTTATCTCAAAATTTAGTTTTAGAATCATTGGACTGCGGATCAAACCAATTAACCAATCTAAATCTGACTCAAAATTTATATTTAACTCATTTATCTTGTTATAATAATCAGCTAGCTAATTTAAACATTATTGGAAATTCTAATTTGATGTATTTATCTTGCCCTACAAATCAGTTAACAGATTTGAACTTAAGTGGGTGTTCTGCTTTAAATACATTAATATGTGCAGAAAATCTATTGGTAAGTCTAGATATTAGCATGTGTCCCTCGTTAGGAAGTTTAATTTGTGTGGATAACCAACTACATTGTTTAAATTTAAAAAATGGATTAACCAATAGTGTTAATAATCCATTGTATAACATTCAGGCTGAATTTAACCCAAATCTAAATTGTATTGAAGTTGACAACCCAGTTTGGGCAACACAAAATTTAACAAATATTGATAATGGAGTATTATTTTCAACTAACTGCGACTATCCTTCAAGTTGTTTTATTAGCTCAACTAATATTAAAAAATACCAATGTAACTTATCTATCTACCCAAACCCAACTAATAACCTCATCCAAATTGAAATAGAGAACTATAATGGATCATTTGTAGCAGAACTCTTTGACTTTACTGGAAAGCTAATAGAAACCGCTGATAAAACCTCTTTTAGCTTAGCTGACTATCCGACTGGAATATACTTACTTAAAGTGGCTTATACAGATAGAGTAGAGCATTTGAAAGTGGTTAAGAAATGATTTTTTTCTTAACTGTGAATTCTATTTTCTGATTTTTCGGAGTTATTTTGAGTGATATGATAGTTGTCTGGCTGAATGTGAACCTTTTATATTGAAAAAAACTCAATCAACTATGTTATAGCTCTAAAAATTCTTTTTGGTAAAACATAAAATATTTCTTAATATCTCTAAAGTTTTTTACTGTAAGTTTTCTTTATAAATCTTTCTGACACAATATTTATTATCCTTTTGAATTAACTTTTTATTTAAGATAATCTAGATCTCTAATAATCACTTTCATTTTAGGTATTTGGACATTTAATATTTGAGAATTTACCTGATTTAACCTTACTTTGTTATCTCTATGATGATCTTCTAGTCGTTTAATGGTTCCTTTTGACATCCCTTGTTGTTCGAGTTGGGTAATGACATTTCTTTGTTGTTTTAAACTTTGTTCAAACCCTTCAACCATTTCTAGATTAAATTTTATCATTTGTTTTAAAAGTTCTATTTCTTTTTCAATATTCCTCATTACTTATCTTTAAAAATTATTTTCTTTTTGTGCGCTGCGATTAAAGCTGCTAATATAATTGGAGTTACCCATATGTTGGGTCCTAAAACAGGTACGACATAATTTATCATGAGAATAACAAAAATTATTACTCCGAGAGCAGATGAAATAACCTTTGCAATTAAAATCTTATGGTTTCTTGCTTTAATTGGAATTGAACTCACCAATAATTGTAATTCATCAATGTGGCTTTTAACTTGTTCTATGTTAAAATCTTTTTTCGCCTTTTTTAAGATTTGCTCAATTTTATCAGCGTCCTCTTCAGTTGCATGCTTTTTTGAATTTTGAAATTCCTTTTCCAAGCTTATATAATTCTTTAGTATCCCAATAGTTAAGGTTAGTTTACTTTCTAGACTATCTACTTGACTAGCATTCTGACAAATTGAATATCCCTGAGCAAGGTCAGCTTGCACACCTAGAAACTGGGACAATAATTTTTTATTGTCTTCAATATCCGACTTTAGCTTAATGAACTTATTATACGTATCTTTTATTGAATCTATTTTGCTGATTGTATCATCGATACCATCATAAGACATGGTGTTTTCAATATGTTTTTGGGTGTTTTTCCATCGCAGCAGAAGTGTTTTTGCTTGGTAGGTACCATCATTAGTTTTTAATGCCGCAACCTTAAAGTAAATAGTCTCTCCGTCATTTGAAATCTGCTGCGCAGTTTTTTGTTCAAGAGTATTAAGCTTATTGTTAATCGTAACAATAAGTTGATGAAATTGCTTGATCTCCGAACCACCTAGAGTGATATCTCCTGTTCTGTAGTCCTCAACTTTTTCAAATAAAAAACGGTATATAGTTTTGTATTTTATATACCTAGCTTCATTTGAACGAATCGCCTCAATTACAAGTTGCCAGCTAGAATGAGATTGTTGTAATTGAACAAGAAAAGATTTCTTTGTTAATGTACTATTTATATAATCAATGTAATTCATATCAATGGTCAATTTACAGGTTTACAATTCGTTCAATCTCTTCCTCTTGAATATGATATACTTTCACTATCTTATTATCGTTTTTATCTCCATTTTTTGAATTATAGATTGCAACACCAGCAGCAAGATTCTCGGCAGCATTATTTCTTGGCTCTAAAAAGTTATAAGATTCATCCTGCGTCATGCCCAATGCTATTCGAAGCGGTATGTTGTTGAGGATATTTGTAGGTATACCATCCAAAGACTGTGAACTCAAAATCAAATGCATACCAAACTTTCTTCCAATTCTAATAATCCTATCTACTAGAACCACATTTGCAATTTCTTGTGATTTATAATCCTCATCAGAAAAAAGCACATGAAATTCATCAATTACAATGATAATTCTCGGTAATTCTTCCTTTTGCTCCAAATTGAATTTATCTATATCGTCCACTCTAGAATCTCTAAACAAAGACTCTCTTCTTTTCAACTCTTCATCCAATTTAACGACCATATCTGCGCATATTTTCTGACTTCCTGAACTTTCAAAATGAGTAATACGATTAGATCCTTTGAAGTTATAAAAACCAACACCAGAGCAGTCAATGATAGCATATGCCAACTCTTTTTCGTCATAAGCTTCTATTCCTTTTGCTATAATATTATTAAGAAGAACGGTTTTCCCTTTGCCTGACTGCCCGCCAATAATAGCGTGAAAACTACCGGAACCATGACCTAATGTCAAATAGAAAGTAACTCCTGACGCTTTCCCTATTGGAATGCGCAATCCTCCTTCAGATGAATCTGTATTCTCTTTTACTGCGTATGCTTTGTTTATATTTAAAACTTTTGTCGAAAGATTGTCGGGGTTAATATCTCTTCTGTCTAGCTTAATTGTAAACTGATCATTGTAAAATTTAGAATTATCTATGTTTGTAATCTTATATAAATCGTCATTTTCATTGAACTCATCTAGCACAACTAGCTGATCCATTATATTATCGAATTCATTTTTAAAGTATTCGTTTTCAATTTCATTATTAACAGACATCAATACCAAGACTCCAGCGTCACGGGCATTCATTAAAATAGTATTAAGCTTATTCATACTATTTCGAAAGTAATGCGGAAAGTCAGCGATTAAAAGAATCCTTAAAGCCTGTTTATGACCTGATTTTGTATTGTATTCTTCTATGTTTTTGTAGTGCAGTAGACACTCATTTATAACGGCAACGCTATCTTGATAATTTTTGTCTATACATTCTTCTATGTCTTCCTGCTCAAAGACCTTATTTTTTAGAATATTCTTGTGAAGTCTTCTCAGGTTTCTAAAATTGGATCCCAAATTAAGTGGATCAATTATTGTAATTTCACAATATTCCTCTTTTAGTTGTTCAACCACCTGAAGAGCTATATGCTCCATAGTAAGGTTTACTTCTATTCTATTGGTTTCATTTAATTGAAATGCGATACCGTTCATTTTTGTGGTGTTTAACAAACAAGGAAAAGTGTGATTTGAGCTAACGATGTTGCCCAGTTTAATTAGCGTAGGGAATCCATGTATGTTCTTATTTTCAGAAAGATATTGTTTGTAAAAATCATACGCTAATTCTTCATTTAGTCTATTTATCTTTTTCAGAAAGGCATTATCTATTTTAAGTATACTATCTAACAGCTCCATGGTTTTTACGTTTTTCACTAATAAATAAATAAATCATGAACATACTAATAGCCAGTCCAACATTGTTAGCTATTTGGACATAAACTAAATTATTTTCTCCTAATACGGATGATATTAGAACAGGTCCAATTCCTACATTATCACTGTAAAAATAAAAGTCAGACGTAAATAATTGGAATTTAAGATCAACAATGAAATAAGCAAATAATAGTAGCCCAATTAAACCACTTACAAGCATGTTTTTTAAAGGTTTAAGGATAAAAATCATAGGTACAATAAAAGGCCAAAATATTGAGCAGACCAATAATGATAAGTATTTCCATTTGCTAAAAAAGTATAGCAATACTACAACTACAATAGCAAGTATCCAAAATACAATCATACCACTACCTTCATAAAATGTGCTGTTCATACATGTGAATGTACTTTTTTTTTTGAAATAGAAAAAATTTGTTGGTATAGTTTTGGAGTAATTATCTGAGTTTTCTTATGATCTATATTAGGTTATTTTCTTGGAAAGAAAATAACTAAAAAGTTCCTTTTTTTATAGCACAATCTAGTTCAAATTAAAATAATGAATAACCTGAGTTTAAAATATTATTAATACTCAAAAGGTGTCTATTTAAATTTGAAAAGCATACCAGCTCTAAGGAATTATAAAATTTGTGTTCAGAATTAAAAAAAGACTTTAACTTTTTGAAGGTTGTTAAATTAATTTTTTGGTTTTTTAATTAAATTGTTCAAAATCGAATTCACATAATTATTCCAATCTTCATTCCCCATTTTATTTCTCCATGGCTTCAGATATTTTATCGCCAGTTTAAACGACTTTAAGTATTCATTACTTTTGTTATTGTACTGCTTAAAACCAAGTTGATAATAACTTTTTCCTAGCCAAAATGAGGGATTCCAATCGTATGGTTCGTTTTTATAGTAGCCACTTTTGGTTGCTTTTTGAAGCAATTCAATTGCTTCTTTGTAGCGTTTTCTTTCTTCATATATTTTACCTAAACTGATCTGAACGAGAGCAATATTGTTCGGAAGATTCAATTTTTCGCCTATTTCAATACTATGCTTGTAAAAAACTATTGCCTCATCTATTCTTCCTTTTTCCTCAAGTAGCCAACCTTTTTCAGCGTATTGAACCATTAGAAAACACTCAGGATTTCGATTTAGCTCTTTATCAACTTTATCTGAAAAAATTTCTTGTGCTTTTTGATAGTATTCTATCGATAAGTCTATTTTTTTCACGTCCATGTAATTAGATGCAAGAGAGAATAAAACATCAAACCTTACCGGATCATCGTAGCTCCTTGTATTTTCTACTATTTTTAAAGCCTTTAAGAGAACCGGCTGAGCTTTTTCAAAGGCATCTGTTTTGTTCAGCCTCTCATTTTGTTCAAACAACATTTGTCCATAACCAATTAATGTAGTGGCAAAAGATGCATCATAATTCCCTAAATTTCGTTCTTCAATATCAATAGCCTTTTTTGTTAGTTTTAGTGCTTTTTCAATTTCTCCTAAAGCAAAATGGGAAGTGCTCATATTGTAGAATATCTCTCCACTTAAATCATTTGTTTCAATTGTATACTTATGGTATTTGTAAAAATAACGCAAGGCGTATTTATAGCGAGATAAATAATGATAGGAAAGACCAATTAAATTATTTGCATAAGGGTCTACTTTAACACCTTTTTTCAGCAGTGGAATTGCAATTTCGTGTTCTCTTAGTAAGGCTAATTTTTTTCCCAACAAATAATACAAAAGTGTAGATTTCTCTTGAGATGCAAAATTAATTAATCTTTGAATGATTAGATCATATTGGTTAGGTAGTTGAGGGTAAAGAATTAAAACGGATTTCAACAGTAAATTGGCTTTCTCAATGGAGTTTATATTATTCTTTAGTTTACTTATAATTAATACTGCAAGCTCTTTATTTATTTCATGCTTGTTGCAATCAGATAAGTCATCCATCGCATAATTCAGTATCGTAAAGTCATTTTTTGTTGGGTTTTGAAGCAATCCGTCAAATATAAATTTTGTATCGAATTTGGTGAAAGCATGTACTAGTGGAAAAATAGATAAATTCATACATTCTCCTCCTTCATCAATCAGCCACATCAGTCTAGAAAGGTCATCTTTTTCTACATCCCTAATCAAGCATTGCTCAATACCTTCTACAATGCCTCTTAACTGGTTGTTTTCTAATAATTCTATTAATACTGAAGCATCTTTGCTTTTAGTTTGCTGTTCAACAACTTCACCCAGTACATAATGAAAATAGCCCTCCACAGTAAAAGTGACCATTACCCGATCTTCTTTGATGGTTTCGGTTAGTACGCCTTCAAATATTAGTTGCTGATAGGGGGAATCGATCTGAATACTTCTTACAAAAGTACCAATTTGCTCATCCTCAAATAGATCGTCCAAAGAAAGAATATGCTTCTGTTTTTCCAGCATCAACTCCGAAATTCGATATAGCAGAAGGTGGTTATTGGTCATATTTTGTGATATAAATCAGTCTATAATATAAGTATCCTTAATCATTGAACACTATTTAGTTTATTTAAAGCTACTATTGTTAATGGATTTTCAAATCCAAGTTCATTTTTTCTAATATTTAAAACTTTTTCGTAATATTTTTTTGCTTTTGGTAAATTATTCATATTTAAGTATACATCCCCTTTATCAATATAATTCCATGCCATTTCTAGGCTGTTTTCATCTGTTTTGATTAATTTACATTTTGCTGAAAGTTCTAAAAGTTTAAGTGCCTTAGAATATGTTTTAAGTTCTAAAAATACAATACCTAACATTCCGTATGTGTTTCCTGTCTGATATACTATTTTTTTATTAAAACTCTTATTTTGAATTGATATCGACCTCTCTAAAATATCTTTGGCCTTAAGATAGTCTCTTTTTAAGTACAATGCATAACCTAAATTTTCTAAAACTTTTGAACACTGAATTGAGAAGTTGCCATGTTTCTTAGTTTGTACTTCTAATGCTTTTTCATAAAAATTGATAGCTTTAAGAAGCTTTTTAATATTTGCAGATCCTATTTCGTACCAAGATTGAAATAACATTCCCGACCAATTTAGAAAAATACCATCATGAATATAATCTGCTTTTAAATACTTGTATATTTTCTCTGCTTTACTATGTTGATTAAGCTCCATTAGGGGGTATATTAACTGAAAATAGTTTTTGTAAGTCTCATGTATACCAACGCTATATAAGTTTTTATAATTTGCAAATTTCATTCCTTTAACTAATAAGCTTTTATTAATTAACTCTTTGTAAATTAAAAAGTTTATTTCTTGTTTTTCCTCTTCAATTTTTGTAGAGTAAGTCATCTTAGATAACTTTTCAAAAAGTAAATTAGACATAGTATTTGAAGAAGTAATTTTAATTTTTAATTTCTGTAATATAACATTGTTAAAATTTAAATTATTAAAATTATAGTCACTTAAATATTTATAACAATTCTCAGATTCTGAAATTTTATTTAATGACTCTAATATATTTACTGAACTTTCAAAAATATTTATGTCATTTTCTGTTGGGTTATCAAGTAGCTCATCCATTACTCGTTCTGTAGAATGAATTAAAAATGCTTGTGCTAGGGGATAGGCACTAGCTTCTAGAGCCTTGCCTCCTTCGTCAATGAGCCACATAAGACGAGATAAGTCGTTCTTTTCTACATCTCTAACTAAGCACTGTTCTACACCCTCTACAACTCCTATGAGCTTATTGTTTTCTAGTAGCTCTTTTAAAGCTTTTGCTTCTTTACCTTCATTTTGTCTTTCAATCACTTCACCCAAAATATAATGAAAATAGCCCTCTAAAGTAAAGGTGACCATGACCTGTTCTTCTCTATTGGTTTCGGTAAGTACCCCTTCAAAGATCAGCTGCTGATAGGGAGAATCAATTTGTATACTTCTAACAAAAGCACCAATCTGCTCGTCTTCAAAAAGATCATCCAAAGCAATAATGTGCTGCTGTTTTTCCAGCATCAGCTCCGCAAGGCGATATAGCAGCAGGTGGTTATTGGTCATCTATTTCTTTAAGTTTTTTAGATACTTTTTTTGTGTGTTTATGTTCTTTTCCAAGTTTAGTTAAGAAAATATCATATGACTTTTGATAATATTTTTTTGCTTTAGAGTATTGTTTCTTTCCGTTGTAACAATCTCCTAAATTTTCATAAGATTTACTGGTGTCAGGATGTTGATTACCATGGACTTTTAATCGAACAGCTAAAGCTTTTTCGTGTAAATTTATTGCTTTATTATAGTCACCTTTTTTTCTCCATATAATACCTAAATAATTGTATGAAAACGCTGTTGAAGTATGTTTATCTCCATTGACTGTAAAATTAATTTCGTAAGATTTTTCAAAATATTTTAAAGCTTTATCTAAATCACATTTTCTTATCCATGCATTGCCAATATTGTGATATATATCGCATATTAATAATTCATCGCCTAGATTTATATACTTTGTTTCTTTTAAAGATAGATTTCTGCCCTGAATATTTAAAACAATATTTAAGGCTTTTTCTAAATAAAATAAAGCTTTACTAAAATTTCCATGTTCAATAAATATTTTACCTAAGATATTATAACTATCAGCTGTCCATGGATGTTCTTCTCCTCTTGTTTTTATATCTATTTCAAGTGATTTTTTTGAAAAGTATATTGCTTTTTCTGTATTACCAACATGATTCCAAATAACACCAAGATTTAAATAGTTAGTTCCAACAGAAGGATTAAATTTATCAAATACCTTAAGATTAATTTCTAGTGATTTTTCATGGTATTTTAATGACTTATTAATGTTTTTTTTATTGAACCATAATATTCCTAGATTAGTAAATCCATCTGCAGTTAATGGATGTTGTTCACCATAAACTTTTAAAAATATGTTTAAAGATTTTTCAAAATAATTAAGTGCTTTATTAGTATCCCCACTGTTAAGAAATATGTAACCTAGACCATTTAATGATTTTGCAATATAAGGATGTTCATTCCCATGTTTTTTTTGGATGCTAGATAATGATTTTTTGTAGTATAAATTTGCTTTTTCATTATTTCCAATAGTTTTATATAGAAACCCCAAAATATTATGTGATTTAGCAATTAAATTACTATCGTTAAAATTTAATTTTACATTTAACTTTAAAGATTTTTCAGAATATTCAATTGCTTTATTGTAGTCTGCAATAAACTCAAATTGTTTAGCTATAGAAAAATAAAAGTCTCCTGCAATTTCATTTTCTTCATTTACGGTAAATGAACTTATTTTATCGAGTTCTTTTTTTCTTTGTTCCTTTGGAATATAACTAATGGATTTTACAAAAAGATTGGCTTTTAAAATATTGTTAGGTTTTACAACGCTATAAATTATTTTGAAAATTATTTTTACCTTTTCATTTTGCTGTGCACTTTCCAATTTTTCAATCGCCTTTTCCAACACCTCAATATCATTGTCTGAAGGAACAGCCAGCAGCTCTTCCATCACTTTTTCTATCTGATTTTTGGAAGCCTCTTCTTTTTCTTCGTCTGTTTTTGGATTTCCCTCACTTAAAGTAAATGCTTGAGCTAGGGGATAGGCACTGGTATCTAATGCTTTTCCTCCTTCATCAATGAGCCACATAAGGCGTGATAAATCGTTTTTTTCTACATCTCTAACTAAACATTGCTCGATACCCTCTGTAATGCCCCTAAGGTTATTATTTTCTAGTAGCTCTTTCAAAGCTTCAGGTCCTTTAGCTAAAGTTTGCTTTTCAATGACCTCACCCAATACATAATGAAAATACCCCTCCACGGTAAAGGTCACCATTACCCGTTCTTCTTTAATGGTTTCGGTAAGGACGCCCTCAAAGATCAATTGCTGGTATGGAGAATCAATTTGTATGCTTCTCACAAATGCCCCAATCTCCTCGTCTTCAAATAAATCATCCAAAGCTAGAATGTGCTGCTGTTTTTCCAGCATCAGCTCCGCAAGTCGATATAGCAGCAGGTGGTTATTGGTCATTGCAAAAGATTTTCTTTATTGAGAAATCAATTTTTGATGATACAGCGTCCAAATACTAGTAAAACCTCCGCGACTTTTGGGCAATCCTTTTCCATTGTATAGTTCTAAAAATAAACGCATCAATAGGGGATTATCCAGCTGGTCGGCCAATGATCGGTCTTTGTAGGTTAACTCTTCTAGTGTAAAATTAGGCTTTCGTTTAATCTTATCTTTTTTATTGGAGGTGTACATTTGCCATGCACCTTCTACTTCTTTTTTATTAAGTGGCTTTAGCCAATGACAGGCCTTTGCAACGATGTTCTTTTCATCCCTGCTATCCGAACCATCTACATATACCAAAGATTCATATTCCGGTTTTACACTTGGTAATTCACTTTTGGTATTTACCCTCCAGCTCAATACTACTTTAATATGACCACCTTTATGAATATTTAAAAACTCCATAATATCATCAAACAGCTTTTCTGCATTTGGATGTTCGTTGCAACCATCAATTAAAATAATAAAGGGATTCTCTTGTGTGTAACCAAATGCTTTTGATTTGGAAAGATTTACGTCTTTAGCTAAGTTCAGTCGAAACTGAATTTCTTCCCATAATTCATCTCCTGCAAATCGATTTCCTCTGAGTAAAAGTGTATCAATTCCTCTTTCGTTGTACTGACGATTCATTTCAACTAATAGATTGGTTTTTCCGCTTCCTGCCTCTGCACTCACAAAAAATAGACCGGCTAAAGCTCCAATCCAAGAACGAAGTGCAATTTCTGCATCTTGTCTTTCTTGATAAATCTCAGGAATTACTTTTCTTTCCTTAATTAAGCCACCCACAAAATCTTTGTTGTTTTCTTTTATTAGCTCTTGGAATTTTTCTTTGCTGAGTTGTTTATTGGTTATGGGTTCTTCACGGTCTTTTTCACCAATCATTTTATTGAGCTGTTCCAGTACGTTCCCAGATGTTTCTCCTGAAATACTCTCAGGGCTAAAAAACACCATTCTCTTCCCAGTATTTTGCTCATATACCATCAGCTTAGCATTTTCAGAAACTTC
>CEUH01028537.1_pt1 | contig 15960 bp, 10 predicted proteins | sample 356461 | NCBI WGS metagenome assembly CEUH01 (sample SAMEA2623275, study PRJEB7988) | marine metagenome | isolation source: saline water (ENVO:00002010), including
TGAGTATTCTTATAATAGTAATGATAATGATATTAGTAATAATACTAACAACATGAATAACAACATATCATTCGACGCTCCTCCATTTTTTGCATACTGGCTTAATTATGACGATATTAAAAATAGTGAAAATGAAAATATTATAGATATTAATTGGACAGAAGAGGATTTGCTTAATTTTAATAATCTAGATTTATCTAATTATTTCAACACTTATAATGCTGATAATTCCAAAAGATTATTTGTAGAGCCTCATTTGGGTAAGTATTATATTAATTTATCAGAAAAAATATTAACTGATGTTAGTGAATGCAGTTTAATAACAGATGAATTGTCGTGTAATGAAAATTGTATATGGCATGATAATTTATGTCAATCTCTAAATAGATTAGAACTTTGTGATTCTAGTGATGAAGATAATTTCTTTATTTTATTAACAACTAATCCTAACGATCATAATTTATATGAAATAGCATCTTCAGAATACATAAGCGATTATTCAAATACAGAGCCATATTTAAATTTAGTTTATGATGAATATCAAGAAACAATTAAGTCTTCTAACAAATTTTTAATCAATAGTATTTCCCCGCAATTTGGTTCTGTTTTATTTATAAAAGACACAAGTAATAATGATCAAAATAAATTATTCATTGCAAATTTTTTAGACAATAATCAAAATAGTATTAATAGTGAAGAAATTCAAGATTCAGTAATTTGGTCAAATTTAGAATGTGAAGGCGATAGTGATTTTTGCATTGAATCTTACAATTTTTCAGATATGAGTTTAGGCCAAAATCAGAGAGTTTTATTAAATATAGATATTGATTTAGTCAACATAGAAAATTTTGATGATTATGGAATAAAATTTTGGTTAGATAATATATTTTTCATAGAAAATCAAAATGATCCTAATGGAGATAATTGGTATGATTTGAATGATAATAGTTTATGGGATGAAAATGAAGGTACTGAAAATAATCAATTATATGATGAAGGAGAATTTTATTTAGATTATGGTTCTGATCAATGCCCCGATAATTATGAAGATGGTATAGGAGGTTGTTTATGTATTTATCCTTATGAAGATTGTGATGAAAGTTTGATGGTATATAATATTGAAGGTACAGAAAATAATAATCAATATGATGTTGGTGAGTCTTTTAGCGATTATGGAACTGATGGATGCTTAGACGAGAATGAAAGAGGTGCAGTATTGAATTCAGATGGTTCTATCAATTTAGAATTATCATGGACTTGCGGAAATTGTGAAATTAATGATATTAATGAAAATTGTGATGATGATCCAAATAATGATAATTACAATATTGATCCTTCAAATGATAATTGGAATGATTTAAATGGTAATGATATATGGAATCAAGGTGAAGGTACAGAGAATAATGGTATATGGGATGAAGGAGAACTTTTTCTTGATTATGGTTTAGATGGATTATCCGAAAATAATATTGGCTATGAAGATATTGATGGCACTGAGCAAAACGGAATTTATGATTTTTATGATTTAAACGGTGATGGTATTCAACAAAGTAATGAGTTAGGCGAACCATTTTTTGACTATGGATATGATGGTATTAAAAATTCTGATGAAATAGGTTATAATCCTTCTGGATCTCAAGGAGATAATTTGTGGAATTTTAATGAACCCTTTGATGATTGTGGTATAGATAACAATTGCAATGATAATGATATAAGTGATAATTGGAATATTGATCCAAACTCAGATTTTTGGTTAGATTGTGGGTCTGACCATATATGTCCTGAAGATGATGAATATATTGAGCCTGATTCAAATGGAACTGAAAGAAATGATTTATGGGATGATTCTTTTTGTGAAAACAGTGTTTATCTAGATAGGATTGAATGTGAGAATAGTGGTTTTATTTGGTATGAATCAGAATTTTCAGAAGGAAATGCAGTATGGAATCAAAATGAATTCTTTCAAGATTACGGTATTGACCAAACAAAAGATTCTGATGAATTATTTAAAATTGAAAGAAAAATTAATATAAGTGATACTGATACAACCTTTTATAATTATTCATCTCAAAATGTAGACATTTACCCTGAATATATAAATCAAGAACAGGATAGTGTTAAAGTTTGGATATCATCGATTTCTACTAATGAAAATAATACAAAATTAAATTTAGAAATATCATTTTTACATGATATTGATTTATTAGGTTTAGAATTTAGATTAAATCATGAAATTTATTCTACAACTGTTAATGATTGGAATAATAAAACCAGAAATATAGCAAAAGTTAATAATGATAGTTATATAATAGATGCATCCTTATATAATAATAATTTATATCAATCAAATAATTCTTTGTATATGAATCAAGCATATGGTATTTCAAGTAAATTAAATTTTAAGGATTTGGATATTTTTATAAATGAGGCAAAACAAAATGGTTATATAGTTAATGAAGTAAATTCTAATTTGAAGTTATATTTAAATAAATCAGATTCATTTGATTTGCAGTCAAGTTCTTACATTATAAATTTCAATGAATTAGATTCAAGTTCAACTAATTTAATATTTTCTTATTTTGTGTCAAATAATCCAGACTCTATAATTGTGCCCATAGGAAACTTGTTGCAAAATTATATAAATGGAGTTTATAATTATAACGATGGTATCAGTTTAAGTTTGGAAACCAATCTTTACCCACCGATCTATAATTTTAATAATATTTTAATCGATACGATACAAGCACCCACAATACAGATATACTATTACAAATGAAAATAAAAATTATCATATTAACCTTATTCACAATACTATATTCTTATGATTCTTATATCTCCTTTTATGGCTCAGGTGAAAAATTATCTAAACTAAATCCTTCAAATATTTCACTTGGGTGGTCTAAACTTTTTGATTCCAACACAAATCATTACATTGGAAGTTTAAGTAGTTTATTTAAATCAAATAAAGTGAGGCTTTCAATGGCTAGTGATTTTAATTTTAATTCAATAAATGATAATTTGTACTTTAATCAAAAAATTAATTATTTTAGCGCACTATTTCCAATCAAAAACGATAAAACAACTTTAGGATTTTCATTATCACCCTTATACCGTATTAATACAAATATCATTGAAAATGAATTTAGTTTCATTGAAGGTAATGAAGATAACCCTCCATACGCATACAAGACAGAGTACGATTTTGAAGGAGGTCCATCAATTGCTTCAATGATGATTTCTACAAAAGGATATGAAGATAACAATTATGAAGCCTTCATTGGTATTCAGATAAACTATATTTTTGGAAGTTTATATTCAAATGTAAAGCATAGTGTATATGATATTGTTTATGATGAAAATGGAAGTTTTTTACCCACGAATGAAATTAATGATTACTACACTGCAATTAGTAGTTATTCAGGTTTAGGTTTTGAAATGCAATTTTCAATTTCAAATTATAAGCATCAATTAATAACCTCTTTTAATGTATTTGATGAAATAGATATTAATTTTTCATATTATGATGATACCATACCTGAACAATTAGAGTTAGGAATAAATCCTGATGAAGAAAATACTTACAAATTTTCATCGCCTTTTGAAATTAATTTAGGTTATGCTTATAAAATTAAGCAAAACAGAAAAATAATAATGGAATATTATAATTATAGTCCATATGACTCAAATTCAGATTTTAATTTATTTAATAACTCTGATCTCAATAAAGATAGAATTTCATTGGGTTTTTATACAACATTATTAGATAATAAATTGTCTATGAGTACAGGTTTGTACTTTATAAAAACTTATAACGATGAATTGAAATCAAATAGAAACGGCTTAACTTTTGGGGTAGGTGTTTACACAATACCAAACTTCTCAATTGATTTGTGTTTAGAGTTAGGTCAAAATGAAATCGAATATAATGAGCCTTTATCTGAAAAATATTTTAATTTATATTTAGGTATTACTGCTGCAGATACTTGGTTTAAGTAAAAGAAAGGTAATAAAGAATGCAACTTTATTTAAAAATATTATTTTTATTATTATCAATGTTACTATTTTCATGCACTACATCTAATGTTGTTGTCATTGAAAGCGAAACAAACACAAATGTAGTTGATTCTCAGGATGAAGAAATTATTGAATGTGAAGAAGGGGCTCCACCTTGTGATGTTTTATCTTCCTGGGTATATGATGCTTATATTTCCAATGAATTTGATGAAGTTGTAAATGAGGCTCAACATGCTATAGCCTGTAACTGTGCAGTAACGCATGCAGATCAAATATATGCTTTTTTAGCAAGAGCGTACGTTGAACTTGATGAAGATAATAAAGCAACCCAATCGATTGAAAAGGGTTTGTCATATTCTTCTGAAAATTTAGAATTAATTGAGCTTGCAATTTGGAATTCTAAAAGATTAAACAATACAGATGATGAAATTTCATATTTAGAATTATTAATAACTATAAATGGTTCAGCAAAAAATTATGAAAAACTTTCAGAAGTCTATAGAAGAGAAAAAAAATATAATGATCAAATTAGAATATTAAAAGAATGGTTAAAAATTGATCCAGATAATAATAAACCAAATGAAGAACTTAAATTAGCATTTAAAAATACTGGCAGAGATGAATTTGAAATTGATAAAGATAGGTGCAATAGAAATCCAGAAAATTTTGACTATTGTTTCACTTATGCAGAAAATTTAATAAATTCTAAAAGATTTGATGAAGCCTTATCTGTCATGAATAATATGAAAAAAAGGCATTCAAAAAGTGAAAAACTATTAAGGACAATAGGTGAAGTTAGTATTAGTAATTATGAAATTGATAATGCCCTTGAGACATACAAACAATTAATCAAACTTAATACTGATGAACCTTTGTATTTAATAGAAATATCAAAAATATATCAAGATAAAGAAAAGTTCGGTCAAGCACATAAATTTGCAAAAAAAGCTCTTAGAATGAACGCAACAGGTCAATCAATCTACAATTTTGCTGAACTTTTGAAAAATACTGTTGAATCATGTAGTAATGATAATCTAAAATTAGAAGATAAGGCAGTCTATGAGATTTCTTATAAGTATTACAGACAAGCTTTTAAAAAAGGTAATAAAGAGTCTAAAAATATGATTAGTTGGTTTAAAGAAAATAAAAATTCCGTTTTACCAACTTTAGAAGATTGGTTTTTGATTGATAATGACAATAACGAACTAACTCCAATTGAAATTAATCCAAATAATTCATGTTATTCATGGGTTGAACAGTCAGTTGAAAGAATTAATTAAAGGATATTTATGACAATAGCCATTGGATGTGATCATGCTGGTTTTGATTTGAAAGAAAAGATAATTTCAAAATATGAAAAAATTAATTTCATTGATTGTGGCACTTTCAGTCCTGAATCAGTAGATTACCCTAATTTTGGACATAAAGTCGGCTTATGTGTATTAGATGAAAATAATAAAAATTGTAACCTGGGAATTGTTATATGTGGATCAGGTATTGGAATATCAATTGCAGCAAATAAACTTAAAGGAATAAGAGCTGCACTATGTCACACAACTGAGCATGCTAAATTATCAAGACTTCATAATGATGCTAATATATTAGCAATTGGCTCAAGATTGACAGATGAGGTTGAAGTTTATTCTATAATTGATATTTTTTTAAATACTAACTTTGAGGGTGGTAGGCACCAAGAACGAATAAATAAAATAGAGATAAAATGAAAAATATTAAACAAACCGATGTAGAAATTTATAATATTATCAAAAGTGAATTAAAAAGGCAAAGAAATACATTAGAACTAATAGCATCAGAAAATTTTGCTAGTTATTCAGTGATTGAATCTACAGGTAGTATTTTGACAAATAAATATGCAGAAGGCTATCCAGGAAAAAGATATTATGGTGGATGCGAATCTGTTGATATGGCTGAAGATTTAGCTAGAGACAGATTAAAAGAATTATTTAATGCTGAATATGCAAATGTTCAGCCTCATTCAGGTTCACAGGCTAATATGGGTGTATTTAATGTGTTTTTAAACCATATGGATACAGTTATGGGATTAGATTTAGCTCATGGCGGACATCTTACTCATGGCAGCAAAGTTAATTTTTCAGGAAACATGTATAATTTTATATCATATTCTGTATTAGAAGAAACTGGGAGGGTTAATTTTGATGAAGTATGGGAAAAAGCAAAAAAATATAAACCAAAGTTAATTATTTGCGGTGGTAGTGCTTATCCAAGATTTGTTGAGTTTGAAAAATTTAAAGAAGTTGCAGATAGTATAGGTGCACATCTTATGGGAGATGTAGCGCATCCATCTGGTTTAATAGCGGCAGGTGTTCATCCAAGCCCATGGCCATACTGTGATGTTATTACATCAACAACTCACAAAACTCTTAGAGGTCCTAGAGGAGGTATGATTTTATTAGGCAAAGATTTTGAAAATCCATGGAATAAAATTGCACCAAAAAGTGGTAGAATTAAAATGGTTTCAGAATTGTTAGATAGTTCGATTATGCCAGGAATCCAAGGTGGTCCTCTAATGCACGTTATAGCAGCAAAAGCGGTCGCATTCAAAGAGGCTTTGACTGATGAATTTAAAGAATATTCTAAGCAAATTGTAAGAAATGCAAAGGCAATAGCAGATGAAATGCTAAAATTAGATTACAAATTAATATCAGGTGGAACTGACACTCATTTAATTTTAGTTGATCTAAGTGATATTGGTATATCTGGAAAGATGGCAGAAAATAAGCTTGAAGATGCAGGGATTACAGTTAATAAGAATATGGTTCCTTTTGATAAAAAATCACCAATGATTACTAGTGGTATTAGAATAGGAACTCCTGCAGTTACAACTAGAGGTATGAAAGAAAAAGATATGGTGAAGATTGCAAAATTCATAGATCAAGTTTTAAAAAATCCATCTGATGATCAAAATATTAGAAAAATAAAACATGAAGTAAATGAATTTTGTGCTTCATTTCCCATTTATAAGGATTTGTAAAAATGAAATGTACAAAGTGTTTATCAATTGATTCAAAAGTAGTTGACTCTAGATTGACACAAGATTCTTCAAGCATTAGAAGAAGAAGAGAATGTTTAAGCTGTGGTTTTAGATTTACTACATATGAATACATTCTTAAAACTCCAATTATGGTAGTTAAAAAAACTGGTGCAAGAGAGGAGTTTGATAGAAAAAAATTAGAAGATAGCTTTAGAATTGCATGTAAAAAACGTCCAATACCTCAGCAAATCATTGAAGATTCAATTAAAAGTGTTGAAAATAAAATTACTGATATATCAAATGTAGAAATAGAATCAATCAAAATTGGTGAATTAGTTATGATTGAATTAAAACGTATTGATTCAGTAGCTTATATAAGATTTTCATCTGTATATAGGGAATTCAAAGATTTATCAGAATTTCAAGCTCAAATTGATGATTTAAAAAATAAATTTTAGTACATGAATAACTTTTTTAGATATCCATTTGAATTATTTTTTACTTCTATAGAAGGTTTGGGTAAGTTTTTTAATCTAATTTTCATTTCTTTTAAATCAATTGTAGATTGGAAAGAAAATTTTTCAAATATTCTTGATCAAATCATTATTATTGGTTTGAAGTCTCTTCCTATTGTTATTTTTACAAGTTTGTTTTCTGGGATGGTTGCTGGAATGCAAGCAACTTACCAATTTGATATTGATACAGGAATACCAACAGATTTATTTGGTGAAACTCTTAAATATTTAGGTAGCGTAATTGGAACATCAGTTTTACTTGAATTATCTCCAATGGTCACTGGATTGGTTATGACAGGTAAAATAGGTGCTACCATAACTGCTGAAATTGGAACAATGAGAATTACTGAACAAATAGATGCCTTAGAGTCAATTTCATTTAATCCAATATCTTATTTGATTATGCCAAGAATGGTTGCTTCTTTAATTATGTTCCCGTATTTGGTAATAATTGGGGATATTTTTGGTTTAATTGGTGGCTTAGTTGCATCGACAACATCATATGAGCCTCTTACTGCATCTATGTTTTTTGATGGATTAAAAATGAATACTAATCTTGTTAATGATTGTTTTGTAGGTATTATAAAAGGTTTATTTTTTGGTTTTGCTATCACATCTATTGCATGTTATAAAGGTTTTTATACAGATGGAGGTGCTGAAGGGGTTGGAAAATCTACGACATACACAGTAGTAGCATCATGTATATCAATTGTTATTTTGGACTATATTTTAGCGGCGATATTATTATGATAAAAATTGATAAATTGTGCAAATCTTTTGGTGAAAGACAAATATTAAAAAATTTAACTTTCTCAATAAATAAAGGCGAATGTATATCAATAATAGGTAAAAGTGGTATAGGAAAAAGTATATTGCTTAAACACTTAATTGGGTTAATGAGGCCTGATAGCGGTCAAATTTTAATAGATGATAAGATTATCAATCAACTAACATTTAAAGATCTTCAGAAAATTCGAAATAAAATTAGTATGGTTTTTCAATTTGGTGCATTATTTGATTTTATGAATGTGATAGATAATGTTTCCTTACCATTAAAAAAATTAACAGATTTTTCAATTGATAAAATTGAATCTTTTGCCAAAAAATCGCTTATTGATGTTGGTTTGGAAGGATCAGAGTATATGATGCCATCTGAGTTATCAGGAGGCATGAAAAAAAGAGTTGGTATAGCTAGAGCAATATCAGCCAAGCCAGAATATATACTTTATGATGAGCCAACTACAGGTCTAGATCCAATTATGACTCACAGTATTAACAAATTAATTAAAAAAATACATAATGAAGAACAGTTAACCTCAATTATTGTAACACATGAAATGAAAACTGTACAAAATGTTTCCGATAGAGTTTTATTTTTAGATGATGGAATAATTAAGTATGATGGAAAGCCTTCACAAATGAAAAATTGCAAAGATAAAACTGTCTTGCAATTTTTAGAAGTAAGTGGTAGCTTATAGTGTCTATGGAATCTGATAATAAAAGTAAATTGTTTTGGATTGGTCTATTTGTATCAAGTGGTATGGTATTGTTTTTATCTGCAATTTTATATTTAACAGATGACAGTATTGATACAGAATATAGATTTAGTGTGATTTTTGAAAATGGTATGGGTGTCCAAACAGGAAGTGATGTTAAAATGATTGGACAACAAATTGGTCAAGTATCCAATGTAAGAATACTGGATGGAAGAAATGGTGTTGTTGTTGAACTTTCAATAAACGACAAATTAGGTATTTTCATTCCTAATAATTCCACATTTCAGGTAAAGACAAGTATTTTTGGTGAAACACATGTTCAGATTAATCCCGGTGAAGGTACTAATTATATTGAGACAGGAGAACTGCTCACAGGAGAAATACCAACAGAAGTTTATGACATTGATCCGGTAGTAAAAGATTTGAGTGCATTTAGTAGACAATTATCTTCAACTTTAACTGATAAGGAAGTCAAAGCATTGCAAAGTATTATTAATAATGCAGATTCTTTATTGTATGAAACTAAAAATTCTTTAAAAATATCTTCAGAAATAAACAAAATAGTGAATAATTTAGATGTATTTTCATCTGAACTTAAATCATTAAGTTTGAATCTTGGAGAAGAATTTGATCCAAAACTAGCAAAAATAGATAACATCATTAATGAATTAAATAAATTTTCATCAGAATTAGGCCCAGCGTCTGAAGGCCTTAAATCTTTTGAACAGTCAATGGCTACTTTACAATTATTAATCAATGATTTAAATGATGGAAAAGGAAGTTTAGGTAAACTGTTAAAAGATGAAAGTTTATACGATAATCTTAACGAAGTTGTAGATAATACAAATGAACTCATACTCGATGTTAAAGATAATCCTACAAAATATGTCAAAGCCTACTGGCAAGGAAGAAAATAAAAACTTTTTCTAAGTAAAATTAATAGTTAATTTTGTCTGCATTTTTTTTATTATGTTAATATAAATTGGAACTTTTTTCTATTAAATTTGTAACAAATAAAAAAGTTAATATTTTGAAAATTAAATTTATTTAATACCAAAGAGGTTGAAATGAAAAAATCTAAATTATATATTGTATTATTTTTTGTGGTTGGAATTGTTTTCCCAGTCGGTGAAGCAGGTGCGGTTTTTTTATTGATTGCTCCAGGTGCTGCCGCTCAAGGAACAGGTGAAGCTAATGTGGCAAGAGTTGATGACGCTTATGCTTCATATTATAATCCTGCAAGTTTAGCATTTCAAAATAAATCAAGTATTGTAGGTATGCATGTAAATTGGTTAAAGACATTAGTGCCAGATTTGTACTATGAATTTATAGGATTTGCAACTCCTGGCTATGGTGGAACAATTGGAGGACATTTAATCTTCTTAAGTCTTGGAGAGCAACTTGCTACTGATGCTGATGGCAATGAACTTGGCAATTTTAAAAGTTACATGTGGGCTTTAGATGCTAGTTATGGTACTAAACTTACAGAAAATTCAGGTGTTGGGATTGGATTTAAGTTATTTCATCAAAAATTAGCTGATAATGTCACAGAAGATGAATCAGGAGAAGGCAAACCATATTCGACAGATTTTGCATTTGATATTTCTTATCTATTTAGAAAACAAAAGCAGTTTGGTTTAGTAGAAAAGATATATAATATGGCCGGTTTAGAAACATTTGATAGTGGTAAGGATAAATTTAGATTTGGTTTTAATATTGCAAATATTGGACCTCCTATTTCATTTATTGATGAAGATCAAGCAGATCCAGCACCTACAAATATGAGATTAGGCTTCTTTAGTAATTTATATGAAGATAAATTCATAAGATTTAATATGTTAATGGATATGCAAAAATTATTAGTAGCATCATACCCTTCAATGGACTGGGATGGAGATAGATTAATTGGAGATGGTATTGATGGTTCTACTAGTAATAATTCAGATGGTCAAAATGAATCAGCCTATTTTGATCCTTGGTATAAGGCATGGGCTACTGCTTGGCTTGATGATTGGCATTATGGAGGAGATATTGATTTTGATGGAAATAGATATATTGGAGGTTATCACTGGACTGATGGTTTAAATGGTGGATTATTGGATGGTTCTCCACAGCCAGAAGAATTATATCCAGAAACAGACGATGATCCGGAGGGTGTATATGGATGTCAAGATTGCGCACAAGCAAGTGGAATAGATGGTAACGTTTTCGAATCAGACATCGGAGAAGTTGTTAGAGAACTCGGATCAAAGGATGATAGAACTTTTTCAAAAGAATTTGAAGAAATTATTTTAAATACTGGTTTTGAGTTTTGGTATACAGAAAGTTTTGTTCTAAGATTTGGTTACATTTACGATAGAGAAGGAGATATAACTAATCCAACATTTGGAGCTGGTGTCAAATTTGACGGATATGGGTTCGATTTTGGATATACTGCAGGTGAACAAGGTCATCCTAGAAGCAATACATTATTTTTCTCTATAAGCGCAGAAATATAGATTTAAATGTATCATCTCAAATTAGTTTTCAGTTTGTTTGTTTTAACAAACTACTCTTTGATATTTTCATTAGATTTAAATTCTTCCATTTCTAATATTAATCCACCTGAAAACCCTTTTATCATTGCATTAATGGTAGAATTTCAAGAGGATAATAATCCAAAAACAAGCGGCAATGGTTTATTTTTGGACACACTTGATATTAATATGAAAGTAAATCCATCCTTGAGTAGATGTGATCAATTTGTTTTAGATAGACCCCCACACAATTCTCAATATTTTAATTATCAAATTGAAGCAGTTTCTAATTATTATAAATCTGTATCAAATGAAAATATAATTATTAATAGTCATATTATCATGAATCCAGAAAACGAAAATGGTTACTATAAATTATCAAAAGATATGGAGAAATATTCATATAGTGATAGTACTTTATCGGCTTTATTTAAAGAATCACTTGAACTTGCTAAATCTGAAATTGAATCTTTTTTAGATTCTAATTCAAACATTGATTTTGACGATATTATTTTTACTGTATTTCATGCAGGTATAGGCCAAGATTTTTCTTTTCCTACTTTTGATCCAACTGTATATGATATTAAAAGTGCATATATTGAGCCAAGTATGTTTGGAGATGTACAATTTCCAGAAATAAATGGTAATGATATTTCATCAGGTATTTTACTTCCAGAAACTCAAAACATGATTTTTTTTAGTAGTATAGAAGATATATTTTATGGAGAATCTTCTTATTGTGATTATCAATTGGGAATGACTGGAACATTTTCTTTTTTGATGGGTTATGCTATCGGTTTGCCTCCTTTATTTAATACTGATACAGGTAAGCCTGGTGTAGGTATTTTTGGTTTGATGGATTATGGCTCTAATAATGGTAGGGGTATTATTCCTTCTATTCCAAGTCCTTGGACAAGAATTCTAATGGATTGGAAAATTGAAAATAATATGACTAACTTAGTTACTTCAGAAAATTTTTCATTGATTAACATTAATAGAAATGAGATATACAAATTTGAAATTTCAGATAAAGAATATTTTTTAATTGAAAATAAAATAAACACATTAGATAATGGTTTATCAATTGAAGATATTGTTGCTGACTATAATGACCCTGAAAATCAAAATTCATTCAGAGATACTTATACTAATTGGTTAGATGCAATTGTTTCAGTAAATGATCAATTTAATATTTTTGAATTTCAAGATAGCATTATTACTAATGTCATAAACTATGACTTAGGTTTACCATCTTCTGGAATTTTACTTTGGCATATTGATGAACCATCAATTAATATTAATCAAGGAATTAATAACAATGCACTTAAAAAAGCCGTTTCAGTAGAAGAGGCAGACGGTGTATTAGATATTGGTTTTCAAAGCTATGCTTTATTTTCAAATTATGACCCTACTTCAGGTACAAGATGGGATTTGTGGTATCAAGAAAATATTGCCTACCATGATGCAAATCAAATAGATTATAAATGTTATGACCCAATAACTTTTGAATTGTTAGAATCAAATTATAATGTTGAATGTTTTAATAATGGTGGAGTATGGCTTAAAACTGAAACTTTTGATAATTATTCTAATCCAAATTCCAATTTAAATGATAATACTAAATCTTTTTTTTCATTTGAAATTATAGATAGTATATCAAATTCAACAAAAATTAAAGCTTCTTACCAAAGTTCTATCCCTTACTTTAATTTAGATTTAAATTTTAGTAAAATTTTAGGCACTTCAAGAGATAAAGTATTTTATGGGCTCAGTGATATGAGTATTTTAGAATTAGATTTAAATGATTTTACTTTAAATAGTTCATTTGAGCAAAATTACAATGAAAGCACATACATACTTACAAATGATAATAACATTTCTAATATATACAATTCTGACTCTTTGTTTGTTTACTTAGATACTGAAAATAACCTTGTCGAATTGCCTAATGAAGTGTGGTTTGGTAATTTTATTAATAATGAAAATGATTTAGAAATAATTTACTTAGAAAATAATCAATTTATCTCAGATGACTTTCAAATTCAATTTGAATATGAACCTTCGTCTGGATTGTCTATTGCTGATGTTGATAAAGATGGATTAGATGAAATAATATTTGCTGATACAGATGGAAAAATTGTTGCATATAATGGAAATGGTTCATTAGTAAATGGTTTTCCTTTTGGTGATAGTTACTATGGTATTGTTCTTGCAGTATCTGAGAGAGATTCAGAAGACTTAATACTAATATGTAGAAATTCATCTCACATTGATATAATTGATTTAAAAGGTAATATTATTTCTTTGCCTGCTTTAGATTCAAACACTGATATAATGGTAGTAAATGATTTACTTTATGATGGCAAAAGATTTTACAACTTAGATTCAGATGATTCTTTTTTTAAAATTGGTGATATAAAATATTGGACTCAGAGATACAATAATCATTCTCATTATCCAAAGAGTAGTTATGTCCATGATATGCCATCTTACAGTCCAGAAAATAAAGTTGTGACTAGTTTTTATAATTACCCAAACCCAATAACTAATGATCAAACAAAATTTAGATTTTATATTAATGAACAGGTTAGCAGCGTTAAAATAAAAATTTATGATATTTTAGGAAATCTAGTTGATACTATATCAAAAAATGATTTGATTATAAATGAATACAATGAAATTATATGGACATGCAATAATTATCAGCCTGGTTTGTATTTTGCCGAAATATTATGCTCAAATAAACAACAAGATATAATTAAAATAGTGATAGATTATTAATGAAATTAATTTCCACAATCATATTTTTTTTAAACATTTCTGTAGCCCAAACATGGTATAATCATTCTGAATTAGTTTGGAAAACTTTTGAAACAGATAATTTTATATTTTATTATCATGAGGGAACAGAAAATACTATATCTGAAGCTGCTTATGTGGCAGAAAAAATTTATGAACCCATTACAAATTATTATAAATATAAACCAAAAAATAAGACAAGCATTATTATCAAAGATACAGATGATATATCAAATGGTACTGCATATTATTATGACAATAAAATTGAGATTTGGGCACACCCATTAGATTTTGATTTGAGAGGATCTCATAGGTGGTTACAGAATGTGATAACTCATGAATTTACACACATAATACAAATTGGAAGCGCAATGAAAGCATCCACAAGATTTCCTGCAATATATTTTCAAGGTTTTTCTTACGAAGATGAAAAAAGAGATGATGTTTTGTACGGATATCCAAATACAATGTTTTCAATACCAGTTCCAGGAGTCGCAGTTCCTCCATGGCTTGCAGAAGGTACAGCACAATATATGAGTCCGGAATTATCTTATGACTTTTGGGATTCACATAGAGATATGATGTTGAGAGATCTGGTGTTAAACAAAAAACTTTTATCTTTTAATCAGATGAATAGTTTTGGAAAAAAAGGTATTGGAGGAGAAGCGGTTTATAATCAAGGTTTTTCTTTTTCTAAATATCTTATTCAAAAATTTGGATCTTCGATTTTGCCTACAATATCAAATGAACTTGCAAAAAGTTCTTACTCAGTAAATAATGCTATCCTTAAAAGTACACAAAACAAATTTAGTGGTTATAAATTATATGATAAATGGGTAAATGACATTGAAAAAAATTATTATAATCAATTAGAAAATGTGTTAAAAAATACAGTTAAAGGTAAAATTATTGAAGATTTAGGAACTACAAATTTATTTCCTAAAATTTCGCCAAGCGGACAAAAATTAGCGTATTTATCTAATCAAGATAATGATTATTTTGGTCAAACAGATTTATTTATTTATGAATTTTCAGATTCTTCTAAAAAGAAACTCATATCAGGTGTAAAATACGCACCTACTTGGATTAATGATACGACAATTATTCTTACTATGAGAAGTAAACCCAATAAATATGGATCAAGATATTATGATTTATACAAAATGAGTTTAAATCAAAAAGAACCAGACCAAATTACAAAGGAACAGCGCTTAAGATCTCCATCATTCAATAATAATACAAATTTATTAGCTGCTATAAGTACTACTGATGGATTGAGTAATATATATTTATCAGATGCAGATAGCATAAATTTTAACAAAGTAACTAATTTTAATAAGCAAGAATATATTTCAACAGTTACCTGGAACGAAGATGGTAGTAAATTGTATTTTGATGTTATTATTGATCATGGTAGAGACATATATACATATGATATTAATTCAAAAACTACTTCAATTTCTTTAGATAATTTTGATGACTGTCGAAATCCAGTACCATTTAATGATAAAATATTATTCTCCACAGATCATAATGGTATTTTCAATATTGCGTATCAAGATTTTAATCAGATTAAATATTTAACTAATGTTTCTGGTGGTGCATTT
>CEUH01024232.1_pt1 | contig 15932 bp, 12 predicted proteins | sample 356461 | NCBI WGS metagenome assembly CEUH01 (sample SAMEA2623275, study PRJEB7988) | marine metagenome | isolation source: saline water (ENVO:00002010), including
CCCTGCTCATCCCTTAATAATGCGCTACTTGCCTCGCGATACTCATACCCTCGAAGGCTACTAGCCCCACCAAGAAATTCACGTTCAAAAATTGGAATGTCTCCACTTCCGTCCACACTTCGATATCTACCACTTACACTTAGGATGGTATCAAATGGCAAAAGGAAATACTTGGAACCCGAAAATTGAACTCCATATGTTTCAACATCACCAACAGAAAAATCTGTACCAACAGATAATCGATGACCTCGTCTTGTTAGGTACTGACTGTCTCTAGTATCAAGCACATAATTGACAGAAAACAAAGCTCTGTTGTAATCTCCTTCCTCTCTTTTAAGCGTATCACTCGAATCGCTATCGACATCAATTTCATACTCCTCCAGACTACTCTTAAAAGATAGTGAGGTATATTCACCAAGAGGTTTTCTTAAACTCATATATCCACCGGCAACGGTCTGATCATATTTATCTGATAGATAAAGCAGGTCTCTGTAATAGAGACCAGTACTGAAAGCGAGCTTTTTGTCGAATAACCAAGGCTGAGTGTAATCAAACTGAAAGTCTTTTCTTCTTCTTCCATACTGAACTCCCAATCTAACTTTTTCACCTGCTCCTCTATGAGGTTTACCAAAAAGTCTGAAGTTGGTTTGAACAATATCCATAAAACCAACCAAATTATCAATTGAACTAAATCCAGCGCCAAAATTTACAGTGCCGGTCGACTTTTCCCTGACCTGAATATTGATATCAGTATGGTCAGGAGTAGCGGAATCAGATGGAGAAATACTTACAGCATCAAAGAAACCCAAGCCCATTAATCGGTTCCGACTTACATCGAGTCGAGTTTCACTAAAAACATCTCCCGGTGCTATGGCAAGTTCACGACGTATAACTTTATCCAAAGTCTGATCATTTCCCGTAATATTTATGAGTTCAACGGTACTTTGAACACCCTCGGAGACAGAATATTCTATATCCACGGTAGTTTCACTAGCGCTATCGATGCTTGGGGTAACTCTCACGTTTGAGTATCCATTATCTGCATAGTATTTTCTGAGCCCTGAAAGATCTGTCTGTATTCCTTTCGATGAATATACCCTACCGTTCTTCATCTCCAAAAGAGGAAGAACATCGGAAACTGATATTGCCTTAATTCCGGATACACTAACTTTGTTAATCGTAAATTTCTTACCCTCAGCAACTTGAATGATTAGATTAACCTTCTCACCATCAGGTTCACGCTCAACATCCAAAACTCTAGCGTTCAGATATCCATTGTCTCTATAAAATTCTTCAATTCTAATGATATCCTCTTCCAATTCTGCGGAATCAATACCACGCTTTTTCTTGAAGGGGTTAAAGGAACGGCTCGCTTTAACCATCATTTGGCCAGATAAAACTTTATCAGAAAAAGACTCGTTACCATAAAATTTTATTTTTTTCAGACGCTCCACAGTACCTTCATCAATAACAAAAGTTACTCGGGAAAAGCCAGGTCTTTGAGCGCCGTCAACTTTATAAGTTATACCAACATTGGAATATCCTTTTCTCTTGTAAGTATCTTCTAAACTAACCCGAGCCTTCTCGAGGGAGGAGTCATCAAATGAATCACCTATTTCAAGTTCTGTATCTTTTCGTAACTTGTTACTAGAAATTGAATTACCGATAAATGAAATTTCTCCTAGTGTAGATCTTGTTTGAACGAGATAAATAACTTTCAAACCATCACCCTTCGGCTCAGTAAGCACTCTAACACTCTCTACAAGTCCGCTAGAATATAAGTTCTTTATATCTTCCTCGACTATTTGAGGATCAAGCTCAGACCCAGCCTTGGTTCTAATCTGAGCCTTTATTGCCGATTGATCAACGGACTCAGCACCCATGTATTGAATTGAAACGTCAGTAATTTTCTCGGCAGGACTCGAAGAGAGACCAACAGAAAGAAATAGAGCCGTAAATATGGCAATGAAATTAAACCTAATTAGGGGTATCATTATGGTGGAGTTTTTTCCTTAGAAATGGGCGATTTTGATTATGATCGGGTAACGATTGTTGCTTCAAGACTTTATTTTATTACTCAATGAAGCTTAAATTTTATTTTTTTGTAATAATTTAATGATTGAATGAGCCGAGATGAGAATATTTTTTCTTCGTTAATGGTTTAAAATAAATATCTTATGAAAATTAACGAACCTCTCAAAGTTTTTATATCTAAAAGCAATTTTGGTAAAGTTTATAAAAAATGATTAATATTGATTAAATTTTGTTGGCTTCAAGTGTTATTCGCAGGAAAATCCATATAAATTGTGAAAGAGAACTACTATACAGAAGCAACGGAGGCTCCAACAAGTGACTTTGATATTTCTCTGCGCCCACCTGAATTATCTGATTTTTATGGTCAGTCAAAAGTTAAGGAACGAATTTCCTTAATGATTGAGGCGGCAAAAAAAAGAGAAGATGTATTGGCTCATATTTTATTATCTGGTCCTCCTGGGTTAGGCAAAACCACATTGGCCCATATCATCGCAGGGGCAACAGGCTCGCAACTGCATTCAACTAGTGGGCCTCAAATTGAAAAAGCGGGAGATCTTGCGGGAATTCTTACAAACTTAAAAAGAGGAGACGTTCTATTCATAGATGAAATCCACAGACTGCATCCAGCGATCGAAGAATATCTTTATCCTGCTATGGAGGACTATCGCCTAGACATCATCATTGATCAGGGACCTAATGCTAGAACAATTGAACTAAGCTTGCCAAGATTTACTTTGGTCGGTGCAACCACGAGAGCTGGAATGCTTACCGCACCATTGCGATCAAGATTCACGATGACCAACCGCCTCGACTACTATAATGCAGATGAATTAACAAAAATCGTATCACGATCTTCTGGACTATTAGGAGTAGATATTGAAGAAGAGGGAGCGCTTGAAATTGCTTCAAGATCAAGAGGCACTCCAAGAGTCGCAAACTCACTACTAAGATGGGTACGAGATTTTGCACAAGTTCGAGCAGATGGAATTATTACGAAAGAGGTCGCTGATAACGCCCTGAAAATGATCGATATCGATGATGATGGATTGGATGAAATGGATAAGAGAATTCTCGAATCTATGATTTATAAATTTGATGGAGGGCCGGTAGGTCTCAGCTCCTTAGCTGTTGCTGTGGGAGAAGATGCATCAACCTTGGAAGAGGTATATGAACCTTACCTTGTAATGCAGGGAATGATTAGTCGAACCCCGAGAGGTAGAATCGCGATGAAAAGGTCATACGATAAGTTGGGAATTAAAGCTCCTACCAAAACTACTGACTCTGAAAGCGAACTTAATTTAGATTGATATTTTCTGTAAAGAGCCAGTCTTAATCGATTCTTCGATTGCCTCTATGGTTCTTAGAGAAATCACCGCATCTGTAAGATTTGATAAGGGGGCTTTTCCATTAACTAAACAGTCTTCAATAAAATAACGCACAGTATTTTGAATAGAATAGTGATATGCAGAATATGTATGAGAGTGAACAACTGCTTTTTGATTCTGTACCCAATCAGCATGGCTAAAACGTGTTGACCCTTTTGTACCTATAACTTTGATAGCAAAGGTCCAATTATCACTGGCATGGTCATCTGCGGCAAAACTTGCCTGAAAATGCGCCAAACCACCATTTTCTAACTCTAGGATGGACATTGCTAGATTCTCTTTTTCGACGCTGCCATCGTTGATGGTTGAGGACATGGCGATTGCACTTTTTGGAGCTCCTCCTAAGAAACACGTAATGTATGAGTGATGAGTTAGGATTTGCCTAATAACACCAGGATATCTTTGGGCCACAGTTTCAGGATGATGAATGTTGTAGAGAATATAAATTGTAACAACGTCCCCTAACTTTCCGGAATCGATCAGCTCTTTAGTTCTTAAGATACTATCTTCATAAAGGTAATTATGAACTGGCACACAAAGTTTGCCTGCCTTGTCAGCAGCCTCGCGAATCTGTTGAATTTCATCTACACTTGATGAAACAGGTTTTTCAAGGAGAACATGCTTTCCTGAATTGAGTGCATTGATCGCGCAATTAAAGTGCTCCTCAAGGGGCGTTAATACAAAGATTGCATCAATTAAAGGATCTTTCAGCATTGATTCAGCTGAATCATATGAAATACAATTATAGTTGTCTGATTTTTGTTGAGCCTTTTGATTATCAATATCAAAGAGACCAACAAGTTGAGCCGAGGAACAATTTTTTATTCCCGATGCATGAAGGTCAGCAATATCCCCCGCCCCAAATAGACCAACTTTTATTTTCATGGGCTAACTGGCTTTCCAATTCCCATCTGAAATTCGTAATATTCAGGGTTTAAATCTGCAAAAGGTTCTTTAAGTTTTACAATTTCATCAGGACTCGCATGAATTTCAAGACGGATCAGATCGGATATATTCAATGCTTCACCAATAATTGAATTTACATTATCAGCGTGTGCAAGTAGCCCTGCAGCACCTTCATAGGCTTCTCTACAGTGAATAACATCCCCGGATTTTGTAAAATCATACCAAAGACAGCCTGATTCTGTGGACGTAACTGAGACAAACTTTTCACAAATTTCCAGAAACTCTTCCATCTTGCCAGGGTGAATTTTAAAATAGGGGTGAATACTAACTACGTTACTCATACAATATTTTTTGCACGACTAAGGAAAATTGGTCAAGTAGAGGGTTTTTTTAAATTTCATTTATAATAATTAGAAAATTAAATTAATGAATACTCTTGAACATCGCTCATTGCGTATCATCATCATTAACATGCAGAAATATACGATCTTCACCCTTTTCTTTTTGCTTACCGTTCTCGTTTCAAGCGCTCGCAAACCAAATATCATTTTTGTTCTAGCAGATGATTTGGGGTACAACGAACTAGGATGTTATGGCCAAAAGTGGATCAAAACTCCACATATCGATAAACTAGCAGCAGACGGCATCAAATTTACTCAACATTATTCAGGCCAAGCTGTTTGCGCTCCATGCAGATGTATTTTGATGACAGGCAAACATTCAGGTCATGCCTATATAAGAGATAACGGCGACCCGAAAGATGGCTCAACAAAGCAGTTCCCTTTTCCAGGTCAAAATCCAATACCTGACAGTGAGGTTACTATCGCCGAAATACTTAAGGAGAGAGGTTATCAAACAGCAGCTATAGGAAAATGGGGACTAGGTCACTTTGGCACGAGTGGTGACCCTAATAAACAAGGTTTTGATTTGTTCTTCGGCTACAATTGTCAACGGCATGCCCATAATCATTACCCAAAATTCTTGTGGAGAAATAGTGAAAAAATAGAGATGGCAGGAAATGAAAGGAAACTTGATGGCAAGATACATTCTCAAGATGAATTCACTAGAGAAGCTTTGTCATTTATTGAAAAAAACCAGAAAGATCCGTTCTTCTTGTATCTTCCCTATGCCATTCCTCATCTAAGCATACAAACCACTGACAAGTGGTTAAATATGTATAAAAAAATTATTCCAGAAGAAGAATACGTTCATCGTGGTTACCTGAAGCATCCATTTCCCAGAGCCGGCTACGCAGCTATGGTTACTCAAATGGATGATTCCGTTGGACAAATTGTTTCACTTGTCGACAAGCTTGGATTAAAGAAGAACACTCTCATAATATTTACATCAGACAACGGTCCCACCTTTAGACGACTTGGGGGCTCAGATTCGGATTTTTTCAAAAGTGCGGGAATCTTTAAAGGACTAAAAGGAAGCCTCTACGAAGGAGGCATACGCGTTCCTACGGTCGCCAAATGGCCAGGAAAGATTAACCCTGGAACCACATCCGATCATGTCAGTGCCTTTTGGGATTGGCTTCCAACACTAAGCGAAGTTGCCGGCGGCCAAACTCCAAAGAACATTGATGGCATTTCAATGCTTCCAGTAATGGAAGGAAAAGAACAAAAAAAACATAATTATCTTTATTGGGAATTCCCTTCATACGGTGTTCAACAGGCCGTCCGTATGGGAAATTGGAAAGGTATTAGACAAAAGATGTCAAAAGCTAAAAAATCAGCTGATCTTGTTACAGAACTCTATGATCTGAAAAATGATCCGGGCGAAAACAATAATCTTGCCAATAAGCATCCAGAGATAGTTAGAAAGATCGAATCTATTATGGTTGAAGCGCGCACACCCAGTAAACTTTTTCCCCTACTGCCAGAAGAGCGGCAATTAGCCCGAAAAGCAAAGTGATGGCAGCTTCATTAGCCAAAAGAACTTGGGTCGAAATAAATCCAAAAGCTCTATTTAACAATCTAGATCTCTGCAAACAAATTGCTCCTGATGCTGAAATTATGGCGGTAGTAAAGGCCGACGCCTATGGGCATGGTCTTATTGAAACTGTTAAAACTCTCGATGCAAAAATTGACGCTTTTGGGGTAGCTACCCTTAAAGAAGCTATGACCATATTACCTATAATAGAACGATGTAAAATGGTTATGATTCTCGGGGCGTTATTACCTGATGAGAGAGAAACAGCCATTAAGAACAATATTAATGTGACTGTTTCAAGCTTGCAAGAAGCTCAAGAATACAATGACCTAGGAAGAACTAACAATAAAGAGGTTAAGGTCCACCTCATTCTAGATACTGGAATGGGACGGCTAGGTTTTACAGAGAAAAACTTCTTAAGAGACTGTGAAGAAATAAGATCATTCAAGAATATTGATATTGTTGGAATGGCAACTCATTTTCCTTGCTCGGATCAAAATGATGAGTTCACAGATCATCAAATAGAAAGATTCAAATCATTATTAAAAAGTTCGAATATTGATCCAAAATGGATTCATCTTGCTAATAGCGCTGCTTCACTTCGAATAGGAAGTTCTGGAGGCACCATGATCCGTCCAGGTCTAATGATATATGGAATATCGCCAACCGAATTAAATGATCCTAGACTGCAACCAGCATTGGAATGGAAGGCTAGAATAAATCAAATAAGAATCTTAGAGGAAGGCTCTAGTATTAGTTATGGTCGAACGTTTGTTACAAAGAAAGAAACAAAGGTTGCTACGATCGCCGTTGGATACGGGGATGGATATCCAAGGTCATTATCAGGCCAGGGTGCTGAGGTAATAGTTAAGGGTAAAAGATGTGAAATCCTTGGAAGAGTCACTATGGATATGATTATGGTGGATGTTAGCTCTATAGATGAACCAATTGAAACAGGCGATGAGGTAATTTTAATCGGCAAGGACGGTGAAGAATCTATTAGTTCAACAGAATTAGCGAAAAAAGCAGGAACAATTCCCTGGGAAATCCTTACAGGCATTTCTCCGAGAGTAGTTAGAGTGATAAAGAATAATAGATAGAATCAAAATCTGTATTACAATAGTCTCTGAAACCAAAAAACTGTGCTCCAAATTATCTTTAACGAAATTAGTGCAGCTGAAATATCTAGCCTTAGCACGATCGATCAGCTGGAACTGTTAAATCAGTTCAAGGTCAGCCACGAAGATCTTGATCAAACTGGCGATGAAAAAGCATTTGGAACAATTGATAGGGATGGAGGAAAACTGTACAGATACAAATCAAAAGACTATAGAATATATTTCGAAATCAACGATAAAAATGTTGTAGTGCATAGGGTGCTTCATAAGAACACCCTTAAAGATTTCTTGTATAGATCCAACCTGCCACTTTCTGAAGACAAAGCATTGAGTGAATCCAAGAACTTTTGGAAGCTTATCGAGGAGGGTGAAAAAGCGCAAAAAGTATAATGCTAAATCGATTGAATTTTGAATGATGAACCTAGCAGACATCATAGGTAATGAAGAAAGTCGTCTGGCTAGGTTTCCGGTAGCAAGAGAAAAAATTTTCTTATCTCATGCTGCAGTGACTGCACTACCCCATTGCGCCGCGCAAGCAATGGCGGACTATGCTTATTCAAGTTGCAAAGATCATCAAGAATTTCCTGAGTTTATGGAAACGATGAATGAAACGCGCCGCCTTTCAGCCAATTTAATTGGTGCTGAATTTTCGGAAATTGCCCTTTTAGGTCCAACTTCTCTGGGTTTAAGTCTTTTTGCTAAGGGTATTAGTTGGGAACCTAATGATGAAGTCATTTGCTATTTGGACGACTATCCAGCAAATGTTTATCCTTGGATGGAACTCGAGAGAGTTGGCGTCAAAATTAAATATTTAAAGCCCGAAAAACCTGGTGAAATCACTCCTGAACTTGTAGGATCACTCATCAGTGAAAAAACTCGACTAGTGGCATTGGCGAGTTGTAATTATCTTACAGGTTACCGTATTGATGTTGATGCTATAGGCAAAATGTTATCAACAAAGAATATTCTTTTTGCATTAGACGGCATTCAAACATGTGGAGCATTTCCCACCCCAGTGGAGCATGTGGACTTCATGAGTGCAGATGCCCATAAATGGCTTCTGGGACCCATGGCCATTGGTATTGTTTATGTAAAAAAGAAAAATTTTGACCTTTTACGGCCTACGCTCCTTGGTGCTTGGAATGTCCGGTCTCCAGATTACATCACTCAGGAGACAATATCTTTCCACAATACCGCTAGAAGATACGAACCCGGTGTACTGAACGCGTCTGGCATTGTCGGGCTTAAAGCAGTCTTGGAGATGATTCAAGAAATAGGATTAGAAACTATATCAGAAAGACTGCTTGTACTTAAATCAAACCTCGTCAGTCAATTGGAATCATTGGGATATGAAATTCATGGACCAAAGGATGGGATAAATGCTTCTTCGATCACAACCTTCAACCACGAAAAGCAAAAGGCATCAATTGTCTTCGAAAAACTCAACGAAGCTGGTATTGTCTCGTCTTGTCGAAAAAATCGTCAAGGTGAGGAATTTTTGCGATTTAGCCCTCATTTTTATAATACAGAGAGAGAAATTGACCAAGCAATGGGAGTTTTAGCTAAGCTAAGTCATTGAAGGGCTTGACTCGAGTTGATAAAAGTATGATTTAGTATAGAACTTTAATTATTTAAATTCAGAATTAGGCCAATGCCAGTTACAAGAAGAAATCGAAAATCTGAAGAGGAATCATCTCCGAGCCCAGAGATAGACTTAACAAAAATTAAGGATCTTATTAAACTCATGGAAGACCATGACCTCACGGCCTTCGAGCTAGAGGATTCAGGTTTCAAAGTTAGGTTAGAAAAAGGAGGTACTCCTGAACAGGTTATTGCTGCAGCTCCACCAGTTGCGGTAGAAGAAAAGGCGCCAGAAAAAATTGTTGCAGAAGAAACTGAAGAAATATCAGCCCCAATGGTTGGAACATTTTATAAATCTCCATCACCTGATGCTGATGCATTTGTTAAAGTTGGTGATGCAGTTGATGAAGGTACAGTCGTTTGCATCATTGAAGCTATGAAGGTCATGAATCAAATTAAGGCAGAAAAGTCAGGCGTCATCCAACGTATCCTTGTAGAAGACGCTAGTCCTGTTGAGTTTGGTCAAGGACTCTTTGTCATTGCATAATTAAATTGGTAAGCCAACAACCTATTAAATGTTCAAGAAGGTCCTAGTTGCAAATCGAGGAGAAATTGCGCTGCGAGTCATTCGAGCCTGTAGAGAACTAGGAATACGAAGCGTCGCTGTATACTCAGAAGCTGATGTAGATTCTATGCACGTACAACTCGCTGATGAAGCTATATGCATAGGTCCTGGACCAAGCGCCGAGAGCTACCTGAAGGCTAACAGAATCATAAGCGCCGCTGAAGTTGCTAATGTAGACGCCATTCATCCTGGTTACGGTTTTTTGTCAGAAAACCCAGAATTCGCTGAAATCTGCGAAAGTTGTAAAATAAAATTTATAGGCCCATCGGCAAAAGTTATTTCCATAATGGGCGATAAAAACGAAGCCAGAGCAACCGCAAAAAAATATAAGGTCCCTGTAACGCCAGGTACAGAAGGCACCGTAGATACCATTGCCGAAGCAAAGGAAGAAGCTGAAAAAATTGGATATCCAGTAATGATTAAGGCTTCAGCAGGTGGTGGTGGTAAAGGAATGAGGCCCTGTTTTAACGAGGCAAATTTAGAATCAAGCTTCTTAAATGCCAAGAATGAGGCTGAAAAAGCCTTCGGTAATGGAGATGTTTATATTGAAAAACTAATTCTTAATCCTCACCACATTGAATTTCAAGTGGTCGCTGACTCTCACGGTAATGTTGTCCACCTAGGAGAAAGAGACTGCTCACTTCAAAGACGCAATCAGAAAATTATTGAAGAAGCTCCTTCTCCCTTATTAAACAAAAATAAGAGACTAAGGAAAAAAATGGGAGACGCCTCAATTCGCCTAGTTAAAGAAATTGGATATGAAAATTGCGGAACAATTGAGTACTTAGTTGACGATAATGGAGATTTCTATTTCATGGAAATGAATACTAGGATCCAGGTTGAGCATCCCATTACTGAAGAAATCAATGGATGCGATTTAATCAAAGAGCAAATAAGAATAGCCGCCGGTGAAAAACTCAGTGAGCATGTGCAAAACAGCACCCCACGTCAGCACTCAATTGAATGCAGAATTAATGCTGAAGATCCATACAACAATTTTATGCCAAGCCCTGGTAAAATTGATTTCTGGTTTCAACCTGGCGGTAGAGGAGTAAGAGTTGATACTCACGTATATTCTGGATATCAAGTGCCACCTTATTACGACTCTATGATTGCTAAGCTTATTGTTACAGGTGCCACTCGAGAGATTGCTATTGATCGCACACAAAGAGCACTTAATGAGTTTCTAATTGAGGGAATCAAAACTACTATTCCTTTTCAAGATGCCATCATTAAGAATTCTGATTTTCGCAGTGGAAACTATAATATTGGATGGGTTGAAGAATTCCTGAACGATCTTAAGTAGTAGTGAATTTATATTCAATACTTGACCTTGGTTATGTGAATGAAAATCAAGTAGTTGATTGCGCTACATCAATCTGTAGAAGTGGTGTAGTAAAACTACAGTTAAGAGCGAAATCTATTGAACCAAAAAAAATTTTTAATTTGGCAAAAATGGTTAAGCCAATATGCAATGACTACAGCATTCCATTAATTATAAATGATTATCCTGAAATCGCTGCAAGCATAGGCGCAGATGGGGTCCACATTGGTCAAGAAGACGGAGAAATCAAAAAGGTGCGAGCAATAATTGGAGACAATAAGATTGTTGGAAGATCAACTCATAGTATTGAGCAGGTACGAGCAGCCATCAGTGAGGGTGCTGATTATATTGGGTTCGGTCCACTTTATGAAACTGGAACAAAACCTGGAAGACCTGCGATCGGCTTAAATGATATTGTTCAAGCAAATCAAGAATTTAATGGCAACGTCTACTGCATCGGAGGCATCAACGAAAAAACTATCACCGACGTAATAGATGCAGGAGCTAAAAGCGTGGTCATCGTTTCCGATCTCTTACAAAGCAATGATATCGAATCATATGTTTCTCGGATAAAAGAATCAGCAAAGAAAACAATAGAAAAAAAATCATGAAAGTAATTGTAGCAGGCACCGTTGCCATCGACGACATCAAGACTCCAAACGACGAAAGAAAAGGCTTAATGGGAGGGTCAGCTTCTTATGCAGCAATGGCTTCAAGCTTTTTCGCTCCAACAGAAATCGTGGGGATCATTGGCAAGGATTTCCCAAACGCTCATATCGAGACTCTTCAAAGTCGCGGAATATGTACTGAGGGAATCGAAAAAAGTGACGGAGATAGTTTTTATTGGTCTGGCGAATACCACGAAAATATGGATAACAGAACGACTCATGAAGTTGCTGTGAACGTACTTGAAGCGTACGAACCAAAGTTACCAAAAAAATATAGGGATACAGAAATTGTACTTTTGGCCAACATGAGGCCACGTAACCAGCTTGATGTTTTAGATCAATGTAGCGAGAAAAAATATGTTATTGCTGACACAATGGACATCTGGATTTCAACGGAACGAAATGAACTTTTGGAACTCATGACCAAAGTTGATCTTTTTGTTATAAACGAATCTGAGGCAAAACTTTTAACAGAGACAAAAAACTTGATAGTTGCGGGAAAAAAAATGATGGAACTCGGACCGAATAACGTCATCATCAAAACAGGTGAACATGGAGCCATGCTTTTTGGTAAGGGGGATGATGAATTTTTTAGAACTGGAGCCTATCCATTGGAAAGCGTTGAAGATCCGACTGGAGCTGGTGATTGCTTTGTAGGAGGTATTGCTGGATTTATAGCATCCATTGGGCAAAACAGCCCAAGTTTTAATGATCTTAAGGCATCCATTGCCAGAGGGACAGTAATGGCAAGTTTTAACTGCGAGTCCTTCAGTGTTGAAGCACTCGTAGAACTTGACGAAAACAAAATCTCTGATCGGTTAGAACAGTTTTTTAATTATACTTCTTTTTAATTAATTTTTAGATCTCACTTCATGCCCTTTGGCATTTATCTTAATTGAGTAAAGTGAGGTACGTGCAGTTATAAAGAGAGTATCAAAATTCTCACCCCCAAAACAAACATTCGCCGGATGTTCTGGCACTTCAATCAAACCAATTTTATTGCCGTTTGAATCATAAACGTGTATGCCTCCACGAGATGTAGTATAAATTCTCCCCTCTGTATCCACACACATACCGTCACAGCGAATATCTATTTCAAATAAAGGATTACCTAAAAGTCCTTCTTTCACCACGTCGTATGCACGGATCTTTCCAATGTTTCCGGAATCAGCGATATAAACTCTTTTCTCATCAGGCGAAAAAGCGATACCATTAGGCATGTCATAAGTTTTACAGATAACCTGAATTGAGCCATCTGTCTTTCTTCTGTATACCCACTTCCCTTCAATTTCCGCTTCTCTTCCCCTTAACCCATAACTTGGGTCAGTGAACCAAATTTCTCCATCACTTCTTATCGCGAGGTCATTGGGTGAATTGAATTTTTTTCCTCCAAAATTATCCGCAAGAATTTCTATCTCACCATTGGCCGTGGTTCTGATTAAGTTTCTACCTGCATGCTGACACGATAAAAGATTACCATTAAGGTCGAGTAGATTGCCGTTGGATTGCTTTACCTCTCTCCATTTTTTGACTCCTTTTGCCTCAGTCCATTCCATTTGTAAAGATTTGGGTATATCTGAAAAAATAAGCTTTTTATCATTTTTTATCCAGACAGGGCCTTCGGTAAACTTCATACCGGTTCCTAATTTCTTTATCTCCTGATCTTTAAGTAAAATTGATGAAATATCTGCAAAAACAGCATTACCAAGAAAAATAAGGATTAAAATTGTTATTCTCTTCATTCCTATAGTTTGAACCAAAATATTTATAATTGGCAAGCCAACTCACTTGAGCAAATCAAACAATCGATCCATATTATAATATCCCCATCAAAGATTTCTCTCAAATGAAGACTATTAGGCTAATCGGTTTCACTCTTTTAACATTAAGCTCGACTTTGCTAGGCGAAAGATATCCATCTCCTCCTGGAGGATGGGACTATATTTACGATGGCAATGAAATAAATAATTCTCCAACCGAAGCACTAGATGGAACTTGGGATCATAATAATAGCTCTGACCATTGGGACGGCACTTCACCAGGCAATGGAAATCCTGGCGGAATCACTTCGGTACCTATCAGCGGTGAACCAAACAACAAAGCTATCCAAATCATAGATGCCGTAAAATCTTCAGGAACAAATAATAATCGAAGACTAACACTCACTCATAATCTCGAAGAGCACGAAGGAACTCCAGCCAACTTTATGGACGATGGTGCCACTTTTGCATTTCGAATCCGCCTACCAGAATCTGCCACCGATTTAGATGATGCCCCTAATGGACTGAATCCTCACAGCGGAGCAAAAGGAATTATAAATTTCAGAGGCAGTGCAGGTAGAATTGGATTTGCATTAGGAGTTGCTGGAAAAGACTCTGCCTATGAAGAAGATGGCATGTTTATTAGTAATAATTCCAATACAATATTTAAAGCGTTGAACCCAAAAGATTGGAATGAATTTTGGGTTACCATTAGAAAGAATTCAGAAAATTCAGAACTATATGATCTGAAAATTTATATGAATGAAGGTACGATCCCTGATTTCGCTGAAACCATTTCTTTATCCAAAAGCAGTGACGAAATATATTCCTACATGTCGATGCAGCTTTCATCGACCTCAGATACAGGAGCCGTCGAGATTGATTACATATCTTATAAGGACGGTCTTTACTTGCCCAATAACTCAGATAATGACGAACTACCTGATACTTGGGAATTAACTTACTTTAAGGATCTTGGCCAAAACGAAAAGGATGATACAGATGGTGATGGCCTACCTAATGGCATAGAATTTACAACTGGGACTGATCCTACTGTAAAAGATACCGATGGGGACGGCTTATCTGACGGTGATGAAGTAAACATCACCGGCACTTATCCAAAAGACGAAGATACGGACGATGATGGTTTAATAGATGGAGAAGAAGTTGATCGTATACCTCCAACCGATCCAAAATTGGCAGACACTGATGGGGATGGCCTTACTGATCTAGATGAACTAGAAACATTTAAAACTGAACCCACTAAAGCGGATACCGATGAGGATGGTTTTAATGACAGTACGGAAATTAGCTCGGGATCCAATCCCAAAAACGCTGGCAGCGTACCGAGTTTTCCAACCTTGGATAACATTTTAATTAGTGAGTTCATGGCGAATAATAATGACAGTTTATTGGACTCGGATGAAGAGAGCTCTGATTGGATTGAACTTTGGAACCCTACAGATTCCGATATTTCATTGGCCAATCATTTCCTTACCGATAACGCCGCCAGTCCAAATAAGTGGGCCTTGCCAGAGATCATTTTAGGACCAAATCAATTTTTAGTAATATTTGCCTCTGGAAAAGATCGTACAGATCCCGAAAAAGAACTTCATACCGACTTTCAGCTCAGCTCATCCGAAGGATCTTATCTGGCCCTTACAAGAAAAGACGTCCAAAATGATTATCAAACTGTTTCCGCTCACGGATTATACCCGCGTCAGTTTGAGGATGTTTCTTTTGGAACCTACGGAGAAGATTCACCCTTATCGATAGGATTTTTTAAATCACCATCTCCTGGATCCTTAAATAACAAAGAGGCGGTTGATGGATTTGTGAAGGATACAACTTTCACGATTGATAGAGGCATTTACACTGAGCCATTCAAAACGACTATTACGACAGAAACCACGGGAGCAACAATCATATACACTTTAGACGGCACAATCCCATCAGAAAGAAATGGAATTAAAGTTGAGCCAAAAAACTTAGTCGCTCAACCAAGTGTTGAAATAGAAATAAACACTACTTCACAAATTAGAGCAATTGCGGTCAAAGATAATTACGAATCAACGAATGTTGACACTCATTCATATATCTTTCCTTCTGACGTTTTAAAACAATCAAGAAGCACGGTACCCCCGCATGTGAATTGGGGACATGCTGGTCCCGACTTTGAAATGGACCCTGAAATTGTTAACCATTCTTCGACGGAAGTAAGACCTGAGACTAAAGATTTTCTCAGAGTTCCAACAATATCACTTGCCATGGATTGGGATGAAATGTTTGGAAACAGCGGAATTTATATAAGAGGTGAAAGTGTAGAGAAATCAACATCCATTGAATATATAAATCCTGGTAGAAATCTGGACGATCCCAATTCAGAGAAAGGTTTTCAAATTGATGGAACGGTTCAAGTCGTTGGCGGATCTAGCACTGGTCGATGGAAATCAGATAAACTATCATTGAGACTTAAATTTGATGAAGATCTAAGATATCCAATTTATGGTAAAAACCGTGCAACACGATTTGACACCCTAGTTCTCGATCATCGGCTGAACAACGTATGGCATTATAATCGTGGTGAAAGCCAGCG
>CEUH01033530.1_pt1 | contig 15926 bp, 11 predicted proteins | sample 356461 | NCBI WGS metagenome assembly CEUH01 (sample SAMEA2623275, study PRJEB7988) | marine metagenome | isolation source: saline water (ENVO:00002010), including
ACTTTTTGTTTATTTACTGAGATTGAGTTTTCCTTCAACGATCTTCTAGCTTCACCGTTTGAATTTAAAAACCCAGTGTGAAAAACTAAAGCATCAATAATGTCAATTTCATCATCAAGTAATTTTCTAGAAATATTTTTTTGAGGAACACCATCAAAAATTTCATTAAATAACTTATCACTTAGAGACTTTAATGATGAAATTGCTTGCTTACCTTTTTTGAATAAAATTGATGACGCTTCTTTAGCAGCTAAATAGTTGGCTTCGCCATGAACTAAAAGTGTTATAGATTTAGCTAACTCATTTTGCAGTAGTCTTAGTCCAGGGTTATCCTTGTGTTCCTTAACTAATTTATTAACTTCTTCCTGATTTTTTAAAGAAAAAATTTTGATGTAGTTTTCAGCATCCTCATCACTTGAATTTATCCAATACTGAAAAAACTTATATGGCGATGTTTTTTCAGGGTCTAACCAAATATTACCACTCTCCGTTTTTCCAAATTTCGAACCATCTGCTTTTTGTATTAATGGAGTAGTTAAAGCAAAAGCCGATCCACCTTCTATTCTTCTAATAAGTTCTGTTCCAGTCACAATATTTCCCCATTGATCAGAACCACCTAATTGTACTTTACAATTACAATTTTTATATAACCAATAAAAGTCGTATCCCTGAACTAACTGATAACTAAATTCTGTAAAAGATAAACCTGTTTCTAAACGTTTTTTTACAGAATCTTTAGCCATCATGTAATTAACAGAAATATGTTTACCAACATCTCTAATAAAGTCAAGAAATTTAAAGTCTTTAAACCAATCATAATTATTAACTATAACTGCTGGATTTTCAATATTTTTAAATTTCAAGAAACTTGACAACTGTTTTTTAATACAATTCAAATTATGATCCAGAGTTTCTTTATCTAGTAAATTTCTTTCTTTTGACTTTCCTGATGGATCACCAACCATTCCAGTGGCACCTCCAATTAGTATGTAAGGATAATGTCCATGTCTTTGGAAATGTACTAATATCATGATTTGAACGAGGCTTCCAATATGTAGAGAATCTGAGGTTGGATCAAAGCCAATATAACCCCCTACCTTATTGTTATTTAAATAATTTTCTGTTTCTGGCATGATATCATGAATCATACCTCTCCATCTTAATTCTTCAACAAAATTCACTGCATAAGTTTTTGATGCATGACAAATATATTTTTTTCCTTTAAAACATAAATTGAATTTTCCTATATAATTCATATCTTTTGAAATATAGCTGTACTATTGTGAAAATTCTTAATTATTTAAATACTAAAAAGTGAAAAATTTAGTTACCGGAGCTAGCGGACTGGTGGGAATTCATATACTTATAGATTTACTAAGTAAAGGTCAAAATGTATATGCTACCTATACAAGAAAATCAAACCTATCTAACGTAGAAAAAGTTTTCAAATTTTATAATTTAATTGATCTATTCTCAATGGTGAAATGGGTTGAAATGAATATTGAAGATACAACTGAAGTTTTTGATTGCATCACCAATATGGACCATGTTTACCACAGTGCGGCAATTGTGAGTTTCCTTAAAAAGGATCAAGACAAAATGAAAAGTGTTAACGTTAAAGGAACTGCAAATATCGTTAATGCATGTTTAGATAAAAATGTAAAAAAACTGGGATTTATAAGTTCTGTTGCCTCAATTGGACGAACAAAAAATAAAAAAGGGCTCTATAATGAAAAAACAAAATGGTCAATCAGCAAAGCAAATAGTTTCTATGCTATTACCAAATATAAAGCTGAAAATGAAGTATGGAGAGGAGTACAAGAAGGATTAAAGGCTGTAATCACCAATCCTGGAGTAATATTAGGTCCCTCTGATTGGAATAGGTCAAGTACTACAATTTTTAAAAAAATATATAATGGATTAGCATTTTCTCCTACTGGTAGTAATGGTTTTGTTGATGTAAGAGACGTATCTCGATCCATTATAAAACTAATGGAATCACCCATAGAAGCCGAGAGATATATTGTAGTTGGAGATAACTTAAGTTACAAAAAAATATTTAATCTAATTGCAAAAGAGCTAAACGTGAAGGTACCTAATAAAACTGCATCTGAAATCATTTTAGAGATCGCATGGAGGCTTGAGGCAATAAGGTGCTTTTTTACAAGAAAAAATCCGTCTCTTACCAAGGAAACTGCAAAAACATCTAATCAACACAATCATTACAGTAATGAAAAAATAAAATCAGCACTAGATTTTGAGTTTACAAGAATTGATAATGCAATTAAAAATACAGCTAAATATATTTTAAAAAACCAATGACGTTTTTACTTTTTCTATATGTGATGAAGAAATATCTAAGTGGGTTACAAACCTAACTCTGCCCTTTCCAAAAGGAATTGCAAGAATACCCTTTTCTTTTAATTTGCTAATAAATTGATCATTACTGTATTTATCCAACAAATTAGCAACAACAATATTAGTTTCTACATTCATTATAGACTTGACCCAACTACAATTTATTAAAGCATTTGCAATTTCTAAGGCATGATAATGATCTATTTCTAATCTTTTGATATTGTTTTCTAAGGCATAAATACCTGCTGCAGCAATCATTCCAACTTGTCTCATGCCTCCACCAAGAACCTTTCTGACTCTTCTCGCTTTATGAATAAAATCACTGTCTCCTATAAGAACTGAACCAAGAGGAATACCAAGACCTTTTGAAAAACACAAGGAAATTGAATCAAAATTTTTACCCATTTCAGAAGCTTTAGTATTTGTTTTAACAAGTGCATTAAATAATCTTGCTCCATCTAAATGCATTGGAAGATTAACGGATTTACAAAAAGAATTTATTTTTTCAATTTCAACTATATCATAACATACACCTCCTCCTCTATTTGATGTATTTTCTAAAGAAACAAGAGTTGTCACAGGGTAGTGAATATCATCTGGATTAATATTTGATTTAATATCATCAACATTCAATAAACCACTAGGTCTTTCAATTAATCTCAAAGATGCACCTGAATTTCTAGCAACTCCTCCTCCTTCATAATTATAAATATGAGCTTCTCTACTAGTTATAACCTCATCTCCTGGCTTTAAGTGAACCATTAATGCAATTTGATTAGACATTGTTCCAGATGGACAAAACAGTCCGGCTTCCTTACCAAACATAGTAGCTGTCCTATGTTCAAAATCTTTTACGGTAGGATCATCTTGAAAAACATCATCCCCAAGAGGTGCATTAACCATAGCCTTTTTCATTCCTTCACTTGGGAGTGTTACAGTATCACTTCTTAAATCTATCATTAGTTAACAATTTTGAAAATTAATTCTTTTAAAATTTCCTCCTCACTGATTTTTGAATAATATACACCCTTGCTCATTAAATCGTAATATCTTAGTTCAGAAATAATTTGAGAAAGTTTTAATTTAGAGTATAGCTTAGAGGCTTGAGTATATTGTTTCAAAAAAAATGGATGAACACCAATTTTAGTTGAAAGTTCTTTATCACCCATTTTATTTGAATAAAAATGAAACTTCAACAATTTTGTGAAAAATCCATACAAATGTCCTATTGTTAGAATGATTGGATAGCTTTTACTGTTTCTTCCAAAATGTTGTGCAATAAACATTGCCTTTTTTACATCTTTAACAGCGATTGAATTAGTCAGCTCAAAAAGATTAAAATCTTTAGAAAACCCAATATGCTTTTGAACCAAATCAATACTAATTATCTCATTTGTATCGATTAAAAGCTTGAGTTTATTTAAATTTTTGTCAATCAGCGCTAAGTCATTTCCAATAAATTCTGCAATCATTAATGATGCCTTTTGTTCAATTTTTAAACCTTTTTTCTTTGCATTTTTTTTAATCCAATCTGGAAGCTGATATTCCTTAATTGGATCAAAATCAATTACAAAATTATTAGTAGCCAATATTTTACTATATGATTTTCTTTTATCAATTTTTTTTCCTTTGTAGCAGAAAACAAGAATTGTAGATAATACTGGCTGTTTAAAATAGTTTTCTAATTTATCAATTGCCCTTGACAAATGTTGAGCTTCACGAACTATTATAAGCTGGTAAGTAGACATAACTGGATACCTTTTAGCATAGTCAGTTATTTGATCTACACTAGTATCTTTCCCATATAAAATAGTTTGATTGAAGTCTTTTTCAGATTCTTTTAATACACTATTTAATAATTTATTTGCAATATCATCTATATAATATGTATTTTCCCCCTGAAGAAAATAAATAGGTTGGTAGGCTCCATTGTCTATAGATTTATTTAATTGAGTATAATCCAATTTGATCTACTTTAAGCAATTATATGATTCCAAAATTTTCTCACAGAACTAAATTAAATAATTCTAAAGAATATTTATTTGATGAACTCAGAAAAAAATGGGTAATTATAACACCTGAAGAAATTGTAAGACAAAACTGCTGGAAATATTTACATTACGAAAAAAAATATCCTAAAAGTTTGATGGTTGCCGAGAAAAAAGTACTTATAAATGGTTTAAATAAAAGGTTCGATATTTTAATTTATAATAATATTGGAAACCCAGAAATTATTGTAGAATGTAAGGCACCAAATGTAAAAATTAATGACACTGTATTAAGTCAAATTTTAAACTATCAAAAAAAAATAAAAGCTAAATATTTATTAATTACCAATGGATTGGACAGTTACTTTTTAAAAGTTAATACTGAAAAAAGAAAATGTGAATACTTAGAAAAAATTCCAATTTGTAATTTTTTTTAATTAAATTAAAGTTGTGAATTTATTCAAAATCATAGTTTATATTTTATGTGTTTTTTGCTGCAAAACTAATTTTGGACAAAAGTCAAAAAAGGTTCATGATAATTTTAAGCTAAAACAAAACATTTCAAAAGTTGCTGATAAAGTAAATATTGGTGTGTATGTTAGTGGTAATACAGAGAAAATAAAAAAATTGTGTAAACTACATCAAGCTACTTATTTTAAAGAAATTTCTAATTGGCATTATTTAAGAATTAGTCCCACAAAATTTGAAGAGTTTGTAAATAATCCTGAAATTAAAAGTGTACACTTTCCTACAGAAGCGGGTATACAATTAAACGATACCATGAGAGTTAATAACAGAGTTATTGATGTCCACAACGGTGAATTACCATTGTCTACATCATATTCTGGTGAAGGAGTAATAGTTGGATTCATTGACATGGGAATTGATTATGAACATGGAGACTTTAAAAACAGTGATGGAACCACAAGGATTATTTCTCTTTGGGATCAAACACTTGGTAGTGCGAGTAATACACCTCAACCTTATGGATATGGACAACATTGGAATAGCAGTGAAATTGATGCGGGTTTAGCATCTTCACACAATGATATTTATGGACATGGAACTACAGTTGCGGGTACTGCGGTAGGTAACGGCTTAGCAAATGGTAAAAACAAAGGAGTTGCATATAAATCTGATATAATTGTTGTAGAGGTTAATCTTGAAACAAACTTTCTAACAAATGTTCAAGATGCTACAGAATATATTTATAACATAGCTGATTCACTAGGTAAACCGTGTGTAATAAATGCTAGCGTTGGGACAAGAGAAGGATCGCATGATGGGAAAGATCCTACTGCATTATTTATTGATAATCTTACTAATGAAAAAGAAGGTAGGATATTTGTTTGCTCTGCAGGTAATGATGGTGGAAAAAGTTATCACTTAAAACATGAGTCTAATTCTGAAGATACAATTTTTACACTTTTTAAGCCAAATCCAAATCGAAGTTGGAGTAACATACTTTCAGATTTGGGCGCGCCTACATGTGCTCCTGCCTGCTACGGAGATAGTAATGTTGATTTTTTAGCTTATGCAGACACTTCAAGTTTTAACAACGTTAATATGAGCATTAGTGCGTTTCATAACAATCGTTTTGTAGGTAGATCAGAATACATCAATATTCCATCCTATTTAAATGGAGATTATCAAGTCGACAATTTTGGTAATTATTTCACCACAATTAAAAATACTAATAACAACACAATTGGGACAGTATTTATGTATGCGTCGATTATAAATAATGATGTTTACCAATTTAGGTTTATTGTAAACCCAGATTCGGTAGAAAACTACACCTGGGGGTTTCATACAACTGGAAATGGAACAGCTAATATATGGTCAGATGAAACTAATTATTTAACTTCTGATATAATTAAATCTTCTGATTCAAATTTCCCCTTTTCTACAATACCTTATAATTATAAGGATCCTGACTCATTGCAAACAATTTACAGTTCTTTTCAATGTTTACCAAGCGTAATAACCGTTGGTAACTATGTTAATGAAAGTGGTTATGTAAATAACTTAGGGTCATGGTTAGACAGAGGTGGAATTCGTGGTGAAATTTCATCAACATCAAGTACTGGTCCAACCAGAAATGGACTGATGAAGCCTGAGATTGCAGCTTCTGGAAAAACCACAGTCAGTAGTTTTCCTACATATCTTTTAAGTAGTTTGTCTGATAATCAACTTGGAGATGGAGGCCTACACTACAGAAATGGTGGCACCTCAATGTCTAGCCCTGTTGTGGCTGGAATTGCAGCTCTTTATTTAGAAAAATGCAGTCAAGCTAATTATCAAAACTTTAAAAATAATTTAATCAATAACGCTTATAGCGATGAATTTACCGGAGAAGTTCCAAACTACAGTTTCGGATACGGAAAAGTAGATGCTTTTCAAACTTTAATCTCAAGTGGTACCGCAGACACGATTTCTCACTCTGCATGTGATAATTATTTGTGGAATTTAATAAACTACGATTCTTCTGGATTTTACACTTTTACTGGTTTAGGTATTGAAAATTGTGATTCTACAGTGGTTTTAGATCTCACAATCTTTCAAAGTACTTTAGTAGATACATCTGTTGCAAGTTGTAATGAGTTCGAATGGAATGGAGAGTTGTACACAGAAAGTGGTAACTATGTAGATACCTTAAGTACAACCAATGGATGTGATAGTATTGTAGAACTGGAATTAACTATTAATGTAGCAACTTCCACATTTTTTCAAGCTTCTAACTGTGAAAACTTCGACTGGAACGGAAATACGTATACAGAGAGTGGAATTTACACTTTTGAGGGTATTAACTCTGAGGGATGTATTAATGTCGATACTTTAGAATTAACGATTTACGAAAAACACAGTGAAATTAGTGATACAGTTGCTTGTGATCAGTTCGAATGGAATGGAGAGTTATATACTGAAAGTGGTAATTACATAGACACCTTAAACACAATATATGGTTGCGATAGTGTGGTAACTTTAAATCTCACGATAAATAATTTTGAAGAAATTTCAATAAATACAGTTGCTTGTGAGGAATATGAATGGAATGGGACAATATATAATGAAAGTGGTAATTACACTAATAACTTAAATACAATAAATGGTTGTGATAGCATAATTAACCTTGAGCTAACCATTAATAATTCAACCTATTCTTTTGAACAAGCTTCAAATTGTGGAAGTTATGAATGGAATGAAACAGTGTACACTCAAACTGGTAGTTACACTGATACATTAGAAAACATAGTTGGTTGTGATAGTATTATCCATCTTGAATTAAATATTTACACCTCAAATCCTACCTTTATCCAAGGGTCTAGTTGTCAAACATATGACTGGAACGGTACGATATATACAGAAAGTGGAGTTTATGCAGATACTAATCAATCTGTTAACGGTTGTGACAGTTTAGTATTTTTAAATTTATCCATACATAATAGCTTCAATGATACATTAGAAATTTCTGCGTGTAATTCAATTATTTGGGATGATAGTATTTATACTTCGTCTGGAATCTACACTAATTCTTATTCAACTATAAACGGGTGCGATAGTATAGTAGCTATTGATTTAACAGTAAATAATAGCTTGGTTTCTCCGTTAACTTTTGAACTTACTTTAGATTGGTATTGTCTAGAGACTTATTGGACAATTAAAGATGACCAAGATTCGCTATGGTATAATGAAGGTCCATATGACTGTCTCCCAGTAGGTGGAGGTAATCAAGCAAATAATTTGATAACATCTGTAATTAATTTAAATCCAGAAAGTTGTTATTTATTTGAATTACATGATTATTATGGAGATGGATTAAGTGCAAGTAATTATGACCCATTACTTGTAGATGGAAACTGGAAATTAAAAGACTATTATGGGAACATAGTTATGCAGGGTAGCGGTGATTTTGGAAATGTAGTTTCAAGTGAGTTATTTATTCAATCTGAAATTATTAGCTCTTCTCATATTGATAAATTAGATAATTTATCAATTAGAACAAATCCAAACCCATTTAAACAAAATACTACTGTCACAGTAAATGGTTTTAACGGCCCAATAAATGTTGAAATATCCGATTTAAGTGGGAAAATTATATATGAAAAGTGGGAAAACGAAAATATATTTGATATAAAATTGAATAATGTATCATCTGGTGTTTACCTACTTAGAGCTAAAAATAAATCTAATTTAAAACCATTGAAAATTATTATCGAATAATTGTTAGCTTTGCGCGAATTAATTATTTATGGACTTAAAAGATATTATATCTATTTCTGGAAAATCTGGACTTTTTAGCATTGTAGGAAAATCTAAAAATAACGTAATTGTTGAATCACTTTCTGAAAAGAAACGATTTCCTATTTTCAATACAAACAAAATAAGTGCACTTGCTGATATAAGTATTTACACTTATGATGAAGAAATACTTCTTTCAGAAATTTACCAAAAAATATACGAAGAGAAAAACGGTGATAAAGCAATTTCACATAATGAAAGTTCAGAAAAATTAAAAACAGAGTTCATAAAATTTGTTCCAAATTACGATAAAGAACAAGTTTATATTTCAGATATAAAAAAACTGTTTCAATGGTATAACATACTAAATGATACCAATAATTTAAAACCTAAAGAGAAAATTGAAGAGGATGGTAAAGAAAGTTCTGAGGGACAGATTAAAGAATAATCTCAATCAAATTACTTCAATATAACCAACCCTTACAAACTTCAAGATTCATTTCATAAAACTAGCTATGAAAAAAAAGTTTCACATAACATTAATAATATTTTTAATAATCAATTTAATAAACAACAAAAGCATGAGTGCACAAAAATTAAAAAATGAAATAGATTCTGTTAGTTACAGTTTGGGAGTAAATATTGGAGAAAATATTAAAAATCAATTTCCTGATGTTGATTTAAAGAATTTTGAATCGGGAATTCGTGATGTACTGAGTGAAAAAAAAGAACCTAAAATTGAAGGAGCAGATGCTCAAAAAATTATTAAAAAATATTTTATTAAAGCCCAAGACAAAGCTATTAAGCAAAGAACTGAAGAGGGTGAAAAGTTTCTTGCTGAAAACGCTGAAAGAAAGGAAGTTACAACTCTTGAAAGTGGGTTACAGTATGAAATATTGAAGAATGGTAATGGTCCCAAACCCAAACTTAATGATCAAGTCACAACACACTATCACGGAACACTAATTGATGGTACGGTATTCGACAGCTCTGTCGACAGAGGACAACCTGCAACATTTCCAGTAAGTGGAGTTATAAAAGGATGGACAGAAGCTTTACAGCTAATGGAAGTAGGTTCGAAATGGAAGTTATATATTCCATACAATCTAGCATATGGTGAAAAAGGTGCTGGAGCTCAAATTGGTCCATATACCACCCTAATTTTTGAAGTAGAACTAATTAAAATTAATTAAAATGAAAAACAATACAATACTATTTTCTATTATAGTTTTCCTATTATCATGTAACAATAAAGGGAAAGTTAATAATGAAATTTCCTTAAACTCTGAAATAGATTCTGTGAGTTACGCTATAGGAAATGCAATTGCACAAAGTATAATTAATCAAAATGAGCAAATAAAAAATCAGTCTCCTGATCTTAATATGGAAATAATAAACAGCTCTATTATGTCTAACTTAACTGATGCTAATAAATCTGTTTTAGACTCAGCAACAACTCAAATAATTATTCAAAATTATTTCAGCAAAAAACAAAAGCTAGAGGAGGATAATGCCAAAGCAGAAGGAGTAAAATTTCTTGAAGAAAATAAATCAAAAGATGGTGTTCAAGTTACGGAAAGTGGTCTTCAATATGTCATAATTTCAGAAGGTAATGGGAAAAAACCAGTAGACTCCAGTAATGTGACTGTCCACTATCACGGAACCACACCAAGCGGAGAAGTATTTGATAGCTCAGTTGATAGAGGGCAGCCTGCGACTTTTAATTTAAGTCAAGTAATTAAAGGTTGGACTGAGGGTGTACAATTGATGAAGGAAGGTGCAAAATATAAATTTTTTATCCCTCAAGAATTAGCATATGGTGCAAATCCAAGACCAGGAGGGCCAATAAAACCATACATGCCTTTAGTATTTGAAGTCGAATTAATATCGATAAATAACTAAATAACAAAACATTAAAAGACTCTGTAAAACAGAGTCTTTTAATTTAAATCTCTTTTTTAAATATAGTTTGTGTAGGGAAAGCAAACTCTAAACCTTCTTCATTAAATCTTCTTAATATTTCTTTATTTACTAAGGTTTGAGTATCTAACCAATGACCCTCAGGTTTAACGTAATATATAAACAATATATTTAATGAAAAGTCACCAAACCCATTAAAACCAGCTGCAAAATCATCTTTAATTTGAGGTTCATCTTTTACTATTTCTTCAAGAATATTAATAGCTTTCTGAACATCTTTTTCATTTGTATCGTATGTCAAACCCAAATTTAATTTTACTTTTAAAGCGGGTTGAGATGTAACATTAATTACGCTGTTATCAGTAAATGTGCAATTAGGTATTGTTACTATTCTTCCCTCCAAAGTTCTTATTCTGGTGCTTCTCAACCCCACTTCTTCAACTGTACCATCATAACCATTAATTTGAATTCTATCATTTAAACGAAATGGTTTATCTAAAAAAATCATTATACCGGCAAAAATATTTTTAACTGAGTCTTGTGCCGCTAAGGCAAGAGCTAAACCTCCGATACCAAGTCCTGCTATCATTGCAGTGATGTCAAAACCAATATTGTCTAAACCAATAATTATCCCTAAAACCCAAATAATTGATCTAACACCCTTTTGAATAACAGGAATTAGCTGATTATCAAAGTTACTTTCTGACTTCTCGGAAAGTGGCATTATTATTTCGGAAATTAAAGCGTCAAAAACGCGCGAAAAGATTGTAGTTATATTTAAAACTAGTGCAAGATATGCTACGTTTTCAAGAACCTTAATTAGATTATTATTGAATTTTAAAAAGTGAATAGCAATCCAATACCCTCCAATAAGTAATAAAAAAGTTAGTGGCTTTTTAAGTTTTTGGATTAACACATCGTCAATACTATTTTTTGTCTTTGCCGTAATTTTTTTTAGCACATTTGAAAAGAGCCAATACAAAATTTTAACTAGTATAAAAGATCCTGTCAAAATTGCTAAGGCGATTAACCAATTAGCTAAAGAATTTCCATAAAATTCTTGTTCCAAAAGTTCCATAACTTAAAAATTTTTTAGCTGCAAATTTATTACTTTAAACCTATTGAGAAAAAATTAATAGTTAAAAAGATTATGTATGACATCCGTTACCTTCTCAGCATTTGGTAAAAGAGTAGCTTCTAATGTCTGATTCAAAGGTATTGCAGGGGTGTTTTCAGAACCAATGATTTCAATTGGTGCATCTAAAAACTCAAAACAATTTTTTTGAATTAAACCAGCTAATCCAAGAGTAAAACTCGATGACTTTGGTTCTTCAGTCAGCAGAATTACCTTTCCATGTCTCTTGACAGTATCAAATATCATTTTATTGTCTAATGGAGATAAACTACGTAGGTCAAGAATTTCTATTTTATTTTTAAAATTATTTGCCGCTTCTAAAGACCAATAAACTCCTCTTCCATATGTAATTATGCCAATTGAATCGCCACTTGACACCATTTTTTCATCAGCTTTCAAAACATTTCTTGCTTTCCCAAAAGGAATAACATAATCTTCATCTGGTTCAATCGTTTTAGCACCTTCAGTTCCTGGAATTTTAGACCAATAAAGACCTTTATGTTCTAAAAGAAGTATGGGATTAGGATCTAAATAAGCAGATTTTAATAAACCTTTTAAATCTGCTCCAGTAGATGGATACGCTACTTTAATTCCTTGAATATTTGTAACTATTGATTCAACACTTGATGAATGATATGGTCCACCAGAGCCGTAAGCTCCAGTTGGAACTCTAAGAATCATACTTACTGGCCATTTACCATTAGTTAAGTAATAAGATCTACTGACCTCAGTAAATAATTGATTAAGACCAGGCCATATGTAATCTGCAAATTGAACTTCAACAATTGGTTTTAATCCTACAGCAGACATACCCACTGTACTACCAACAATAAATGCTTCTTGGATTGGTGTGTTAAAGACTCTTTCTTTGCCAAACTGTTGAGCTAATGTCGCAGCTTCTCTAAATACACCTCCTAGCCTACCCCCCACATCTTGACCATACAACAGACATCTTTTATCACTTTCCATTAACTCTCTTATTGCAAATAATGCTGAATCTACCATCACAGTGGCTTGCTTTCCTTTTGGCGATCGCTCCCCCTTTTCTTCTAAAACAGGACTTGGAGCAAAAATATGGTCATTTAATTGATTCGGATTAGGATCTTTTTCTTCATTAGCTTTTTTAAAATGACTTTTTACTAGAACTTCATTATCGGATTTAATTTTATCCAAATCTTTTTTACTAAAACCATGTTTAAGCATTAATTTTTCCATGTATGGAAACGGATCTCTTAATTGGTGTTCTTTTAGATCGTCTCTGTACCATTCCATTCTTACACCTGAAGTATGGTGATTAAGTAATGGCACTTTTGCGTGAATTAATATCGGTCCTTTTCTTTCTCTTACTTTAGTGATTGCTATTTTAACATTGTCGTAACAATTGGAAAAGTCTTTACCATCGATCTCAATTACTTCAAGACCTTTAAATCCCTTTGCAAAATAGGAGATATCTTGTGCTCTTATCTCTTTAGCATTAGCAGAAATATCCCATTCATTATCTTGTACAAAGTATATAATGGGCAATTTTTTTAAAACTGCCATTTGAAAAGCCTCCGACACCTCGCCTTCAGTACATGAAGCGTCACCAAGGGAACAAACTACTATCGGAATTTGTGATGAATCGTCTTTTATTCCTACAATTTCTTTATACTGAATACCCATAGCAGCACCTGTTGCCGGAATTGCTTGCATACCAGTTGCTGAGGACTGATGGGGAATTTTAGGGAATTTTGGATTATTTAAACTTGGGTGAGAATAATATGTTCTGCCACCAGAAAATGGATCATTTGATTTTGCTAATAGCTGAAGCATTAAATCAAAAGGTTCTAGTCCGATGGATAAAAGCATAGCATCATCTCTGTAATATGGGTAAACATAATCACAACTTTGTAATTGAAGTCCCATTGCAATTTGAGCTGCTTCGTGCCCTTTTGAAGTAGCATGAACATATGTAGCAGTTATTGATTTTTCTTTTTCAAAAAGACTACTCATTGATCGAGCTTTGCAAATAAGATCAAAAGATTTTATTAATATTTTTTTATTCAAATTTTAAAATATGTAAACAAATATAATAATTAAAATAATCAATTGAACTTACTTAGATAAAGTAATATTTAATACTATAATTATTGATTTAAATAAATTATTATTTTATATAAATAACAATTTAAAATATTTTATTCCGATTATTTTATTAATAATAGAAACACAAGATATTGTTTAATTATGAAAGCGGTTTTTAAAAAAATATTAGTTTTGTACATTAAATAATTCAACATGGAAAACGCCGGTACCGTTATTAAAAAATACATATTTCCAATCATAATTACTTTTACTGGATTAATGCTACTTTATACTGCTCTTTTTAGCGGGACGGGAAAAATCAGCCAGTCCGGAAACTTTGCGGTTGGCGCACTTGTTGTTTTCCTTATGGGTATAGTGACATTTTTGTACATCAAACAAATCATAAATAAAAATTCGCATTTAATAGTACTCGGAGTTATGCTAATTACATGTTTAGTTTTAGGTTATTCAACCTATTCTTCTGTGGCTACGACGATTACAGAAATAGAATTGAAAAAAGAAATTGACACTCATATAAAGCAGGGCTTAAGAGATATTGAAGTAGCACAGTTAGAGTATAAAAAAAAATATGGATGGTATAGCAATACCTTTTCTGAACTTAAAAGATTTCTTTTAGAAGATAGTGTCTATTCAATAAGTACAACAGGAATTGTCCCAGATTATAAAATAACACCTGAACATGCTCTAATTCTTGGCTATGATCTTATCCAAGATTATATTCAAATAGAATCTTATGATGAATCTGAGGCACTGAAATGTGGTCTTTTGAAAAAAGATACTTCATGGATCAATGTTAAGGAAAAACTATTTCCAACAAAAATCGATTCTACTAGCAAAAGGATTTTTCCATTTAATGTTGATAATTTAAATAAAGTACCAATGTCAGAAGACAAAGAATTTATTTTAAAAGCTGGTATTTTAGAATCAAGTGATGATATTTCATTTGAATCCCTTCAGTTTAAAAAAGGATCTAACATAGAATTTGTCTCCGCTAACATCATTGATTTTAATGGAAATGATCAGGCTTATTATGGGAAGAACATAGTTGGTTTAATAATTAAAGACACCATACATCAACTAAAGGGATTAAAGGTAAATGATATTATTTCTGAAGTTAATGGGGAAGTTTACAATAACTCTTTAGACTTATTAAAATTTATTAAAGACTCACCTAAAGACACATTATCCTTTGAAATTTTGAGAAGTAACAAAAAAATGAATATTCGATTAACTCAAAAAGATATAATTGAAAAGTCTTCTAGAGCAGCATGGTCAGATCTTTCTGATTTATTTGAATATAACTTATCCCCATCATTCTACAATCCATTAGAATTTAGTAGTTTTTACATTTCAAAAGACTTAGTTGAAAGAGAAGATGAGTTCTCAAGCCCAAAATTAAATATTGGACAATTTAAAATTTTACTACACGAAAGAAATTTTGACACATCAAAAATAAGCTTTGAATTTAACAAATCCATATCATCTTCTTACACAGAAGCTGACGACAAGGAAGATGATTTTTTTCTATTATCAAAACTTGGCACACCAGTGTTCACCGCGTTTGATCCATCACCATATGATCCTTTAAATGAAAGAGACACACTTATAACTGGATCAATGACAGAAGTAAAAACAAGCGGCAACTGGAAATAATAATGCATCTAATTGGGCCCAAACAAAGAAATTATATTTTTAATAGATAACCTCATATATCAAAAAAATATTGAGGGTCTATGGGACAACTATGAAGTTGATACTTACAAGTTTGAAAGCTCTTTTGATGAAATCGATATTTATTTAGATTGTCCGACGTTCAATATCATTCCGGACGAAATGTATAATGAATTTTCTGAGTTACAAAAAAAACAAATTTTAATAGAAAACCATACTAATTATGAATTCTTCAGTCAAATCGTTCCAAATTTAGATAGCAGAATATATTGGTGTGAAAAAATGGAAAAAATTCAGCATCTAAATAAAATTATTCCTAACTGCAACTTTCATCATTTAATAGAACCAATGTTAATTAACAACAAAGAATCAGAGATAAAATTTTTTGTAAGTAATGGTTTTATTTATGTAACGAGCTTTAATAGGGGAAATTTAAAGCTAGCAAATAGATTTTTTACAAGCAATGAAGATGACTCACTCTATTTTTTACTCAGCATAATTAAGGAGACAAATCTAATCAATGAGAA
>CEUH01050979.1_pt1 | contig 15847 bp, 15 predicted proteins | sample 356461 | NCBI WGS metagenome assembly CEUH01 (sample SAMEA2623275, study PRJEB7988) | marine metagenome | isolation source: saline water (ENVO:00002010), including
TTTCAGTCCTCTGCTCTACCGACTGAGCTACCTGGGCTATTTTTGATTTTCTGGCACATAACCTTGAGGTACTGCTGAACCTTCCCCAAAGAAAAACTTTTCCATTTCGTCTTCTAAAAACTTTCTCGCTTTAGGATCAACAGGGGTTAATCTCATCTCATTTATAAGCATTGTCTGATGGCTTAACCACATATCCCAAGCTTCTGCGCATACGTTTTCATGAATTTTTTTACCTAAATCTCCAGGATATGGCTGGTAATCTAAACCTTCTGACTCTTTTTTTAACTTCACACAATTTACTTTGGCCATTATACTCTCCCAAATTTATCAATGATTTTATTCTGATATTTAGGCACTCCTTTAGTAATATTTGATAGATTATACCAATTATCCTGGATTAGGCTAATCTTTTTATCTTCATCTACATTACATAGAATGGCATCTATTGTGAAATTAATATGTGAAAGACGGTGCTGAAAACTATAAAGTTTCTCTGTTAAAAATTGAACTAGGTTTTTTGATTTTGCCCATTCTATTAATTTGGCTTTGCTAGTAAATATTGGTGACGAATATAAGCCAGACCATAAATTACCTAGTGAAATTTTTTCAAGATAGAAATTATTGTGACTGTCTATGATAACTAAGCTCCATAATTTTTCTTCTTTTATGAGTTTTTTGACTTTGCTCTGTGGTTTATGATTATTTATCCTAAGATTAGCTGTGTTTGTAATACAAAGATTTGATAAAGGACATCCATCACAGTTGGGTTTATTGCTTTTGCAAATAATAGAACCTAGGTCCATATATGCTTGAATGAAATCGCTTGATCTCGATTGTGGAAGTAGATCTTCAGATAATTCCCATAATATTTTGTCACTTTCTGCTTTCTTGATTGTGTTAATGTTATAGACTCTTGTAAGCAAGCGTTTAACATTTGCATCTAGAATTGAATAATGACCATTGTTTGAAAAAGTTGCAATCGCTGAAGCTGTAGTTCTTCCGATTCCTGGTAATTTTACTATATCAGCAAAGTTGGTAGGAAATCGTGAGTTGTAATCTTCCTCGATAACTCGACAAGCAGCATAAATATTTTTTGCTCTCCGATAATAACCCAGGCCTGACCACATTTCCAAAATTTCGTCTAAATCAGCATGTATTAATTTTTCAAGGTTTGGAAATTTTTTAATGAATTTTCTAAAAAATAATTTTACAGTTTTAACCTGAGTTTGTTGTAGCATTATTTCAGAGATCCATATCTCGTAGATTGGCCTATTCTGCCAGGGAAGATCATGCCTCCCAAAAGAGTCATACCATGATAATATTTCTTTTTGTATTTTTTGTTTGTTATTAGAATGGTAACTTAATCTGTTCAAGGATCTTCTCTTCAAGCTCATCTATAATTTTCTCTTTTATTGGGTTTATTATTTGTTTAGTAATTATATCAGTTAGGTCAACACTGAAATCTACTTTGTCAACAGGCCCGGTGATCTTAACAGGTATATTATTGTTATAAAGCTCAACTGGATAATTATTTTGATATACTTCTATGACATCATTTTTTTCTTTTAATGTTCCAATCATTTCAAAATTTACATTTTTCGATTTCATATCTAGTGTACCACTACCGTTAATTGACAAAAGAGAGGAAATGATATTGATATTGTCTATCTTCATCAATTGTTTACTAATAACGGCCTCAGCTCTCATGAATTCAATAGATGTATAGTTTTGTGAGTTAAATTGCTTGTATTTTTGATCTTTTATTAATGTGTATGATTTCATAAGTATTTCATCAATATTTACACCGTAGAAATTCATATTTATAATCTCTGCTCTTTCTACATCTATTACGCCATTAACAATTTTCTCTTTGTCAATGTTAAGCTCTAGTTTTTCTATGTCTGCTATCATAAGATTGTCTTTTGATGAGTCACTGATGTAAATGTCAGTAACCGTAATTTTAGCAGTTGGATCAAATTCTATATTTATTTTGCCTTTGTATATAACTTCGTAGCCAATTCTCTCAGACAAGTAAGATGTGATATCATCACGATAGTCATTGACATCGAAGACAAATTTACCATACAGATATGCTCCTAAAGTAACAATGACCACAAAAACAAAGATTTTTTTAATTATGCCCATAGTATTCTAGCGAGAGTAGTCGCCAGATTTACCTCCCGTTTTCTTTATCAGTTTTATATCGGAAATAATCATAGATTTATCAATGTACTTGCACATATCATATATAGTTAGTAGACATATTTCAGTTGCCAGAAGTGATTCTATCTCTACCCCTGTCTTCCCTAGCGAGGTCACGGTCGTCTCACACCTCAACTTAGTTTTATTAAGAGTAATATTTATTTCAACATCATCAATTTGAATGATATGAGTGAGGGGTATTAAACTTGGAGTCTGTTTAGCTGCCATGATACCAGCTATTTTGGCTACCGCGATAACGTTACCTTTCTTATTCTGATTAGTTTCAATAATTTTTATAGCATCATCAGACAGTGTAATAAAACCCTCAGAAACTGCAGTCCTTTTTGTAATTTTCTTTTTACTAATGTCTGAGACTTTAATGGTATCCTGTTTCATGATGATTTTCTTACTCATCCTATAAAAATTGCTATAATCTTATATTATAGATAAATTATTTGATAAAAGATAATGAAGATAATGCTAGCAACTAAGAACCCTGGTAAAATAAAGGAGATTACAAAAATTCTTAGCAGTTCTGACATAGAATTATTCTCACATAAAGATTTCGAGATACCAGAAGTTGAGGAAACTGGCATGACCTTTGTAGAGAATGCATTACTGAAAGCCAGAAGTTCTTCACATGTAACTGGTCTCCCATCTATTGCTGATGACTCTGGAATAGAAGTAGATTACCTTAATGCACGTCCAGGTGTGAAATCTGCACGATATTCGGGTAAAAATGCATCTAACGAGAGTAATAATAAAAAACTTCTAAAAGAACTCCAGGGTGTCCCCTTAGAAAAAAGAGCCGCAAGATATAGATGCGTGATAGTGTTTACTAGATTTAAAAATGACCCTTTTCCTGTTATCAGCATGGGTTCGTGGGAGGGATTTATTGCAACATCCCCGAGAGGTTCAAATGGGTTTGGGTATGATCCTATATTTTTCCTTCCAGACTTAGGGAAGACATCAGCAGAGCTTAGTGACGAAGACAAGAACTTGATAAGTCACAGAGCAATCGCACTGAAAGGAATTGAAAATTATTTTGTTAACCAACATAATTATAAAAATGAAATTTAGTATAAAACACAATACCATATTAATTTTCACACTATTAATTTTCAATAGTTGTGCAACAAATCCAGTTACAGGAAGTCCAGATTTTGTAACAATCACAGAGCAACAAGAAATATCTATAGGAGCTTCATATCATGAGAAGATTGTCACTGAAAATAAAGTGCTTGAGGATAAAGAGCTTAATGATTACATTCAAAGATTAGGTAATGAAATAGCACGTAAAAGTCATCGGCCAGATTTGAAGTGGACTTTTACAATAATAGATTCACCAACCTTCAATGCTTTCGCGACTCCAGGAGGATATGTTTATATGTACCGAGGTATGTTGAACTATTTCAACTCTGAAGCTGAACTTGTTGGAGTGCTAGGTCATGAAATAGGACACATCACTGCCAGACATGCTGTAAGGGGCATGAGTACAGCACAAATTACCAATCTTTTGCTCGGAGTAATTCAAGCAAATGTTCCAGGAAGCCAGTTAACCAGTAATGCATTTAATCTTCTAAATATTGCCATTAATAGAGGATATGGAAGAGGATATGAACTTGAAGCTGATCAACTAGGTGCTGAATATTTATTGATAAATAATTATGACCCAACGGCAATGGCTGGTTTTTTAAAAATTATGCAACAATCTGACGAACTTGAAAGGGTAATTGCAGAAAGTGAAAATAGAGAACCTAATGTAGGTTATCATGGAATCTTCTCCACACATCCGGATAGTGCTAAAAGAATTGAAGCCTTAAAAGAGAGTAGGCAGAGTAATGAGGAATTAATCATTAATAAAGAAAAATTTCTAAAACGTATTGATGGCTCTAACTACGGAACAAGTCCTGAAGAAGGTTACGTGAAAGATTCGGTCTTTTATCATCCTATATTCGCCATAAGATTCGATATAGATAAAGAATGGGTTTTCAAGAATTTCCCAGACCGACTAGAGCTAACAAAACAGTCAGATAAAATTGTTTTGCGTGCGGATGACCTCCTTAAAGACGATCTGGATAACGGATTAACGCCTAAGGAATTTATGAAGAAAGGTATTCGTCAATCTGGTTTCTTAAGCAACAACGAACTATTAAATGAAGAGGTTTTTTCCTTTAATAACTTATCTGGTTATACTCATTTATATAAGAATGAAACACCTTTGGAAACATATTACCGCAGATTTATCGTAATATTTGATACAGATACTAAAGATATCAAACCGAAAGTGTGGATAGCATCTATTACGATGAAAGATTTAACTAACGATAATTCTGCTAAGAATATTCTCACGTCATTTAAGAAGATGACTGAGAATGAGATTGCAAATTCAAAAGGATTAAAAATAAAGGTGATAAGGTTTCGCGAAGGCATGTCATACGATTCTTTAGCTCAATCATCGCCACTGGGCAAATTTGCGAAAGAAAAATTACAACTCTTAAACGGACACTATCCTGATGGTAGACCCAGCATAGGAGATTTAATAAAAGTTGTCCAGTAAACATTGTCCCGCTTTTTTGATTGATGCAACAGGATTTGTTTTAAAATATTGGTTCACAATGCCGCAGATAAAAACCAATACTTACGAGTCTATCTCCGCTTTTGTAGGTTTTTCAAATTTTGTAAAAAGATTTTTGGCAGCTCAAAAACCTCAACATATCTGTTTCGCATTTGATGAATCTCTAGGAACATGTTTCAGAAATAAAATTTTCGAAGATTATAAAGCTAATAGGCCTAGTGCACCAGACGAATTAAAAATACAGTTCTCTTTATGTAGAGAATTATTAGATATTCTAGGAATAAGAAATTATGCTAGCAAAAAATATGAGGCAGATGATATTATCTTTACCCTTTGTAAAAAAAATTACAAAAAGAAAATAAAAAATATTGTTATAACGAATGACAAAGATTTATATCAAGTGATTAACGAAAATGATATATGGTGGAATCTTTCTAATAAAAAGTTTTCTTATAGGGATATTGAGAATAATCTTGGATTTTCACCTAAATACTTTTCAGACTTTCAAGCATTAACAGGAGACTCAGTTGATAATATTCCAGGCGCACCAGGAATAGGAAAAATTACAGCAACGTTTCTAATAAGAAGATACAAGACCCTGGATGATATTTTCAAGAATTTTAGAGATCTTAAACATATAGATAGTGGTAAATACTCAAAAGTTGCTGATATTCTATTAAAAAATGAAAAAGTTATCTATATGTCAAAAAAACTTGTTACACTCAATACTATTGATGAAATGGAACTTAATCAGGATAGAGTTTCACCTGATCTCAACGAATTGATAAAGTTTTTGAATAGGGTCGGGGTAAGTAAGAACACTATAAAAACTTGGGATAGATTTATAACATGTCAATAAAGTCTAAAAAAAATATATTCTATGCACAATCTGGTGGCGTAACTCCAGTTATAAACGCTACTGCGAAAGGCATATATGATGAATTCAAAAAAAATAGAAAATTTTTTGGTAGATTGCTTATCGGTAAAAATGGGATAGCTGGTGCATTAAATGAAGAAATAATAGATATTGAAAAAGAGAAGAAAAAAGAGATAGAAAAGCTTATACACACACCAGGTGGAGCATTTGGTTCTTGTAGGATAAAACTTAAAGACCCTAAAAAAGATCAGCACGAATTCAATAGAATTCTTGAAGTTTTTAAAAAATATAATATTGGTTATTTTTTATATAATGGTGGGGGTGATTCTCAAGATACAACATTGAAGTTATCAAAATTTTTCAAAAAAAATAGAATCGATATAAAGTGTATTGGTATACCTAAAACAATAGATAATGACCTTCCAGGAACATATGCTTGCCCAGGCTTTGGAACAGTTGCCAAATATATTGCAACCTCTACACTTGAGGCATCTTTGGATGTCTCGTCAATGTCAAACTCTTCAACAAAAGTTTTCATTTTGGAGGTAATGGGAAGGCATGCAGGATGGCTTGCTGGTGCTTCTGGTGTTATCAAGGGAATAAATAATAACGCACCTCAAATTATCCTATTCCCAGAGAAAATATTTGATGAAAAGACATTCTTAAAAAAAACAAAGAAGTCTGTAGAAGACGATGGTTTTTGTGTAATTGTAGTATCAGAAGGAATTAAGAATAAAAAAGGTGACTTCATATCTTCCTCATCCTCAAAAGATAGTTTTGGGCATGCTCATCTTGGAGGTGTTGCGCCGATACTAGCAAATTTGGTAAACAATTCACTTGGTTATAAAGTTCATTGGGCCGTAGCTGATTATTTGCAAAGAGCAGCAAGGCACATAGGGGCAGAAGCTGATGTCCAACAAGCTTACGATGTGGGAAGGCAATCAGTTCAATTCCTAACTAAAGGGATTTCAGATGTTATGGTAACAGTCTTAAAACGTAAGAGAGACGGAGCTTGGATGACTGGAAAAATTCCTCTAGGGAAAGTTGCTAATAAAGAAAAAAAATTGCCAAGTAATTTTATTAGTAAAGATGGCTTTAGTATTACAACTATATGCCGTAAATACATTCTTAGCTTAATAGATGGTGAGAGCATCCCGCCATTTGTAAATGGCATTCCTAATTATTCAAAACTGGAATTAAGAGAGATTAAAAAATTAAAATAAAGTTCTGTAATCGATAGTATAGTTATCGCAATTTATAATCAAATCCTTGATGAGGTGAATGAATTTCTCTGAACCATTTAAGCATGGAATGAATCCAAAATCTTTTCCACTTGATTCAAGAAATAATTCTCTAGACTCTTCTCCAATTTCTTCTATTGTTTCAAGACAATCAGAGGAAAAACCAGGACAAAAAACTTGTATATTAGTAATTTTCTCCTTTGGTAAGTTCTCTAAACGCTGTGCTAAGTATGGTTTTATCCACTCTGCCTTTCCGAACCTTGATTGAAACGCAATTTCAAATTGTTTTTCATCAAGATCTAGTTTTTTCGCAATTAAATTAGCTGTTGTAATACATTGATCTCGATATGGTTCATCTGCACCTACATAAGATTCTGGAATTCCGTGAAAAGATAATAAAAGTTTTTGTGGTTGACCTGATTCAAGCTGGAAATCTTTAATAGATTCGCAACATGCATCAATGTATAACTCATGATTATGAAAATCTTTAATAAAATTGATTTCAATCTTATCTAATAGCTCATTTTTTTTAACTATCTCGTTAAGCTTTCTTGCAATAGATCTCGTTGTAGTAGTCGAATATTGAGGAAACATAGGTAATATAATAATTTTTTTATAACCACTTTTGACAAGTTGAAGCAATTTAGACTCAATAGAAGGAGAGCCGTATCTCATAGCTACATCTATAAAAAATTTATCAATCTTATCCTCATCAAATTTCTTCTTTAGTAAACCAGCTTGTAAATAGGTGTTATAGAGCAGCGGGGAGCCCCATTCTGTCCATACTTTTTTATATAATTCTGCACTTTTTGCTGGTCTAGATCTTAAAATTACAAGATTTAACAATGGCAGCCAGAAAAATCTCGGCATTCTAATTACATCTTTATCAGATAAAAATTCTTTAAGGTAAACTCGTACGTCTTCAGTAGTTGGTGACTTGGGTGTTCCCAGGTTTATAAGCAAGACTCCTTTCTTATCAACAGAATGCATAAAATTATTTTAGTAGCTATGTGATATTATATCTAGCTAATAAAGGACTATTTTTTGAAATGTGTGAAATTAAAAATTCCATTTGATCGGCTAATATAGTCCTGCCACGCAGAATCAAGTACTCTACTCTCGAAGGGCTAAAAGGTACTGCGACAAGCATCATATTAGCATCCTCTGGCGTCCTGCCACCCTTAAGGTTGTTACATCTCCTGCAAGCAGTAGCAACATTTGTCCATATATCCTCTCCTCCCAATGAAAGAGGGATAATATGATCTCTTGATAAATGTTTATGAGCAAATTTATCACCACAGTACAAACAAGTATTAGCGTCTCTCATGAATAATGTAGAGTTGTTTAAAGATGGCGTAAATGATGAATAATCCAATTTATGTGAGCTTTTAGTTGCTACTATGGAATTGATATCAAGTGTGCTTCTGAGGCCTGTAAGACGGCTTATACCGCCCCTAATTCGCGTAGTGGACGAACCACATTCATATGCTATTTGCCCTAAGTGATAGAGTTTGACTGCAGTTTCATAGTTTATCCAACCTGTCGGATGTCCTGCAGCGTTTAAACGCAGTATTTGTTTAATACTAATCATCGAATTATTATATATCACTTATGTGAGTTTTTATTTAAATTAATAAGTAAATTGCTTTGGTAGATTTGTATTTAAAAAAGGCATACAAAAAAGCATGTAATGACTGAAATAATGGGGTATTAGCCCTGTTTTAGTGCAAATAGAGCCTATTTATTAACAATGAGATTGATTCTCAAACAAACATAGTTTTGTATCAAGTCTATCATATATAAATTGTTATTAAGCCTGCAAACTATTGATAACTATGAGTTTTTAATATTGATTATAAAATATACAATCTGTTGTATGTATAATCACATGATAGAAATCAATCCACTTTTGCCAATTATCCACAATTTTATCCACAAAATCTGTGGATAAAACCGGTCGTTAATATAGTAAATCATATGCTCTTCTACCTATGTATAATAAATAATGGACCAAGTCATCAGCGTTGCTATTAACTACCCTCTTTACCAGACTTTTAAGTACCTTGTGCCCAACTCACTAGGCAAAGTGAGTATTGGCGGAAGGGTGCTTGTCCCATTCGGGAAAAAAACCATTGTAGGCATTGTGATCAAGAAAGAAAAATATGTTTCGAAAGATAAAATTGACTATAAGCTAAAATCTGCAATAAATTTAATAGATGATTATGGTTTAGTAAGTACCGAAATCATGAAAATTTGTACTTGGGCAAGTGATTATTATGAATACCCTATTGGGCAAGTTTTATTCGGAGCTTTACCATCGCAGATTAAGCAAGGTATAGCACTTAGTAATATAAAAATCTTTAAAAGTGAATACAAAGAATTATCAAAGAATGAATTAAAAATAAATTTAAATCATGAACAAAAGATGGTTTTCCGCGATATAAGTAAAAATATAGATACTTTTTCGACTTCATTAATACATGGAGTAACAGGGAGCGGAAAAACTGAGGTGTATATAAATCTTGCTAAAGAAGTTACAAGTAAAAATAAACAGGTTTTAATAATAGTTCCTGAGATTAATTTGACACCTCAAACAATAACAAGATTTGAGATGTATATTGATAAAAGAATTCAATCATACCACTCAGGACACACGACTAAGGACAAAGTGACAACATGGATAAATGCTAGAGATGGAAAGTTGGATATCATAATTGGTACGAGATCTTCTATTTTCCTGCCATTTAAGTCTCTGGGGCTAATCATAATAGATGAGGAACATGATGCTTCGCTCAAGCAAAAGGAGAAATTTAAATATCATGCAAGAGACCTGTCAATTATGAGAGCTAAGAATCTTAATATACCAATAGTTATCGGAAGTGCTACACCATCATTCGAGAGCTTGCATAATGTATCACTGGAAAAGTTTAAAAAATATAATTTAACAAAAAGATATCATAAGGTAGATTTACCTAAAATTACCCTCGTTGATTTGAATAAAGATTTACCAGAACATGGTATCTCTAAATATTTAAAAGATGCAATCATAAAGAATCTTGATAATAATAAACAATCTCTACTTTACATTGGAAGACGTGGATACAGTCATGCCTTAACTTGTTTAGAATGTGGTTGGATCTCGAGATGCAAAATATGTGAATCATTTATGACTTATCACAAGAATCAAAAAATCTTAAAATGTCACCACTGTGGTAATTATCAAAGTGTCTCGATTAATCCTGGAACATGCGATAAATGTAATTTAGTACCAGTAGGTTTTGGGACACAAAGAATTGAGGATAAAATTAAAGAGCTATTTCCAAGAGCTAGAGTTTTACGTATAGATAGTGATGCAATATCAAGTCTTAAAAAGTTAGAGGACTTTATAGACAAAGCTAAAAATAACCAAGTAGACATCCTCGTAGGCACACAAATGATTGTAAAAGGACATGATTTTCCTAGTGTGACACTAGTTGGGATTATTAATATTGATTCTGGTCTGTATAATTTAGATTTCCGCGGTCTAGAAAAGACAGCGCAACTGATAACACAAGTGGCTGGACGTTCTGGAAGAAAAAATGAAAAAGGTCAAGTCATCATTCAGACTAGAAGACCAGAACATCCATTACTAAACACACTTCTCACTGATGGATATGAGAAATTTGCTCTAGAGAATCTCAATGAAAGGAAGAAAGCTAATTTACCTCCATATAGTCATTTATCTCTGCTTAAGATGTCATCGATAAAAAAATCAACTACGTTTAAGTTCCTAGAGGAGCTGAAAGGTTGCTATTCTGAACAGAAAAGTATATTTTTACTGGGTCCAGCAGAGGCTCCGCTCTCGAAAAAAAATAATATGTTTGTTCATCAGCTGATAATAGGTTCAAAAAATAGAACCATGCTGAGGAAAATAACCAAAGAAATAAGACAATACATAATACAGAAAAAACCTTACAATATGAAGTGGTCGATTGATGTCGATCCAGTAGATTTATACTAATTAAAATGAAAGATTATATTAAAAAAGAAGTGATAAGAGTGCTTAATGAAATATATGAATTAAGCAACCCTAATGATATAGTCGAAATTCAAAAAACCTCTAACAAACATGTAAAATCCGACTATTTCAGTAATGTTGCCATGAAAGTAGCAAAGACACTAGGTGAGAATCCACTCCAAATTGCGGAAAAAATGGAGTCCCATCTGAAAGAGGATAAAAACTACAGGGTATGGGTAGCTAAACCAGGCTATCTTAATTTTACACTAGATAACTCGCATAAAAACAATATTGTCCTAGACATAATCAATTCTAAAAATTTATTAGAGGGTATTAGAACCGAAAAGATGAATAAGATTATTGTTGAGTTTGTATCAGCTAACCCCACAGGACCATTGCATGTCGGTCATGGGAGGGGTGCAATTTACGGCAACATTATCTCAAAGTTTCTAGAAATACAAGGACATCAAGTACATAAAGAATACTATGTAAATGACTACGGGAATCAAATTAATAAACTGGTGATAAGTGTTTTCTCCAGAATCGACGATACAATAGCAAAATCTAACAGTGATTTATATGAAGGAGATTATGTAAATGATATATCGCTGAAAATAACAGAATTTATTAATAAAAATGGTTGGAATATAAAAATAAAAGATTTGCTCGAAAATAATGAGCACTCGAAAAAGCTAGAAGCTTGTCGGAAAATTATTGTTAACTCGATACAGCAAGATATCAAAAATTCACTGAGTAATTTAGGAATTATATTCGATAATTGGTTTTCTGAGTCTGAACTTTTCGATAAAAATTCAGTAGATGAAACAATAAAGAAGCTTAGAGAAAGTGGAAAGACTATAAAAAAAGATGGTGCGCTTATGTTTGATGACGATGAGCCTCGTGTATTAATTAAATCAAACGGTGAATACACTTATTTTGCATCTGATCTAGCTTATCATGACATTAAAATGAGAGAATTTGATAAAGTGATAAATATCTGGGGCGCCGACCATCATGGATATGTGAACAGAATATACAAAGGTCTTGAGTCTCTTGGGCATGACATAAACAAATTAGATATTCACCTCATTCAATTTGCTAACCTTTATAGGGGTAAAGAAAAGATATCAATGTCAACTAGAAAAGGTGATTTCGTTGAGCTAGATACATTACTGAAAGAGATTGGAGTAGATGCGATTAACTATTTTTACCTCATGAGAAGCAAAGATCAGCACTTAGATTTTGACTTAGAAGTAGCGGTAGCCTCTAATAAAAACAACCCTGTTTATTATATACAATACGCACATGCAAGAATTGAAAAAATTCTTATGAATATTCAAAGTTATGAAAAATTTGATTTTGATTATAAAAACCTCGCTAAAGATCAAGAGATAGACCTTGTTGATAAACTGAGTAGTTTTTCTGATATATGTAAAACGTCAATAGTCAATCTAAAACCACAGATTATGACAAACTACCTTTATGACCTATCTCAATTATTCCATGGATATTATGCAAATGAGAAAATTATCAAGGACCAGATAAACTATAGTCAAGTTTATCTCATAGCTGCAGTTCAGAAAGTATTAAAATGTGGATTAGGGGTCTTAAATATCGAGGCTCCGAAGGAAATGTAATGAAACAAGATAGTATAGCGATTATTTATGATTTTGATGGTACGCTCACTCCTAAAACTATGCAAGAGTACACACTTCTTCCTAGATTAGGTATTAAGTCTAAGAATTTTTGGGCAGATATAGTCCGAGAGACCAAAAAAACTGGAGCCGAAACTATGATGGTCTACATGCGTCATCTACTTGATTGTGCAGCTGAGAAACATGTCTCGATCTCAAAGACTGAATTCTTAAAAATGTCAAAGGATATAGAGTATTATAACGGTGTTTCCTCGTGGTTTGACAGAGTGAATCAATACGTTAATTGTACATCTAACTCCAAGATAAAAATATATCATTACATTATTTCAGCTGGTCACTTAGAAATATTAGAAGGGATTTCAATAAAAAAATATATTAAAAAAATTTTTGCTTCTGAATATTATTACAACAAAGATAACATAGCTGTATTTCCAAAAATTGTCGTGACAGATACAACAAAAACACAATACTTATTTCGTATTAATAAAGGTAAAGAGAATTTGTCTGATTCGATTAATGAGCATATGGCCGAGATTAAGAGACCAATTCCGTTTGATAATATGATATATATTGGAGATGGTCTGACTGATGTACCAAGTATGGCACTAATAAAAAAAGAGGGTGGTCACTCCATTGCGGTTTATCAAAATAATAAAACTCAAATAAAAATAAGTGAGGGTTTATTAAAAGCAAATAGAGTTGATTTTATAGCTCCTGCGGACTTTAGTGAAAGATCAAAACTGTATAAAAATATGCAGTACTTACTAGATTATGTAATTGCAAAGATAAAATATCGCTTAAAACTGAAATCATAAAATTTATTTAATAAAAGTAAGACCTGTATTTCTATCTAGAAACTTGTATTCAATTTTTTTTACCTCAAAAGAGCTAGATAAACAGTTTATTACAGTACCAATATCAAATGACTTACAGCTATACACATCAAGTTGAAAAATACCTGGATCTGCTTCATCCCATATGTGAAGAACTATATGACTAGTTTCTATTAAAGCCATACAGGTAATGCCTCTATTACCGGGTTGATCAATGTATGATATGTTTGGACCCTGGAGAAGTTTCATATCGATAGTATTAATTAACTTTTTCATCCAAGAGAGGACTAGCGAAAGTTCTCCTTCAGAGGGACAATTGTTTACCTCAGCCCTTACTAAGAGATGTTTATGGTCTAATTTCATTTTAGATATTTATAAAGATGAGTAAGCATAAATGTAGTAAAATAATCATTACTATAACAATGATTTATATTAAATGTTAGTAAAAGAATTCAATAAAGACACAAAAACATTCTTCACTATTGAATGCCAAAAAAGATTATATAAGAAAATATCAAAATATCAAAAAATTGAGATTTACTCATCAATATACTATGGCAATATCCTTCTTTTGCAAGACTGTTTTATGCTAACTGAGAAGAATTCGAATCAGTACAAAGAGACATGCATAAGCATTATTCGTAAAAAAAAATTAGATAATGTTTTGATAATAGGAGGTGGTGACTTCGAGATAGCTCATCATCTATTCGAGAATAAAATTATTAAGAAACTTAGCATTGTAGAGATAGATTATGATGTTGTTAAATCATGTAAAAAGTACTTTCCACTGAATCATAACTTAAAGAAAAATGAGAAAAATAAGATCAATTTAGTAATTGATGATGGATACAAATGGCTAAAAGAATATAAAGGTGACCTATTTGATCTTGTCATAATTGATTGCACAGACCCGAACACATCAGCTGATGTACTATATTCATCTAAATTTTATAATATAGTAAATGAAAGACTAAGAAAAAAAGGGGTATTTATCCAACAAAGCGGGTCTCCATTGCTTCATGAAAAAAGTCTTATTAAGCCGATGAGAAAAAAACTTGAGAGGTATTCTTTTAGTAATATTAAGACCGTAGAATTTCCTATGCCGATTTATCCGTCAGGGTCTTGGTCATTTACGGTCTGTAAGAAGGTGTAATAAATACACCCTCTTACATTCTTACATCTATTTTTTTGGGTATACAGATGGAGCAGCATCCATAGACTTACTGAATTCTGGATATGCCTCTAATCCACATTCAGCTACATCAACACCATCTTCTTCGTCTTCAGCTGATACTCTGAGTCCAAAGAACATTTTGATGATAGTCCAAATGATAAAGCTAACGACAAATGTCCAAATAAATATGACAAGTGTTCCGTATATTTGTGCACCGAGTGAGCCGCCGGTTAGAGCAACTGCTAATAATCCCCAGATACCACACGTACCATGAGCTGAGATCGCTCCTACAGGATCGTCGATTTTCATTTTGTCTAATGTAACAATTGAGAAAACAACGATTAAACCACCAATAGCACCAATTATGGTTGCTAAACCTGGTGTTGGGGCTAAAGGCTCAGCAGTTATTGATACTAAACCACCAATAGCTCCATTAAGCGCCATCGTTAAGTCTGATTTACCGAACATTAGCTTTGATAAAATCAAGGCTCCCATAACACCACCAGCTGCTGCTAGGTTTGTGTTAACAAGAACAAGCGATACTGCATTTGCTTCAGCAACGTTAGATATGATTAATTCTGATCCACCGTTGAATCCGAACCATCCTAACCACAGAATGAATGTTCCAAGAGTTGCTAATGGTAGATTTGCACCTGGCATTGCATTGACTTTATCGCCTTCATACTTGCCAGCTCTTGCTCCACAAACAATTACGCCAGCCAAAGCTGCTGCTGCACCACATAAATGGACGACACCAGACCCAGCAAAGTCTGAAAAACCTGCCTCATCTAGGAATCCTCCGCCCCACTTCCAATATCCTTGAACAGGATAAATAATACTGGTCATAAAAACACAGAATAATAAAAATGGCCATAACTTCATTCTTTCAGCTACTGCTCCAGATATAATAGAACAGGCAGTTGCAACAAATACAACTTGAAAGAAATGATCTGAAATTCCTGAGTAGTAAATGTCACCACCACTAGCAATTACAGCCTCTGCAGTATTATCAGCACCTAAAAAGAAACTCAATTCAGGAATAATACCTGATCCACCAGCAGGATACATCAAGTTGTATCCCACAATCATATACATAATGACTGCAATCGAGTAGAGAGAAATATTTTTAGTGAGAATTTCCGCAGTGTTTTTAGCCCTGACAAGTCCAGATTCTAACATAGTAAAACCGGCTGCCATCCACATAACAAACGCACCCATCACAAGAAAATAAAATGTATCTAGCGCGTATGCCAACTCAATGACTTTTGCTTCCATTGTAAGTTCTCCTAA
>CEUH01014451.1_pt1 | contig 15757 bp, 14 predicted proteins | sample 356461 | NCBI WGS metagenome assembly CEUH01 (sample SAMEA2623275, study PRJEB7988) | marine metagenome | isolation source: saline water (ENVO:00002010), including
AAACTAAAAATATTTAATAATAAAAAGTAGCCTAATACGCATTTTTCTGTTTAATAATACAAATATTTTTATAATTTATATTAAATTATAATAAATTGCCATGAAAAATAAAATAATACTATTCATCCTAATATCGATGTGTTTAAATTTTGGCAGTATTTTCGGTCAGCAATCCCTAAATGCATCAGGCGGTGATGCAGCAGGTATTGGCGGTACAATAGCCTATTCGATAGGTCAGACTTTTTACACTTACGATTCTGGAACAAACGGCAATACCGTTAAAGGAGTTCAACAGCCGTATATAATTTCTACTGTTGGAATTGATAAAGTTGTGGAAGAAATTTCATTTATATCTTATCCAAACCCAACTTCAGATTATTTGTTTTTAGAATTCACAAATTATGCAGATGAAAAAATGGAATATCAACTTGTTGATTTCAGTGGGAGAGTTATTATCCAAAAATTAATTAAAGCTTCAGTCACTGAAATAGATTTCAATAACTATCCTAAAGGAATTTATCTAATTAAAGTGATAAAAGAATCGAAAACAATTAAAGTGTTCCAAATAATTAAAAACTAAAACAATGAAAAAATTTCACATATTATTTATTGCAAGTTTAACATGCTTATGTACAATTGCACAATCACCAGAAAAAATGAGTTATCAAGCTGTTGTTCGTGACGCTTCCAATAGTCTTGTAACTTCATCCTCTGTTGGAATGCAAATAAGTATCCTTCAAGGGTCAACAAGTGGTTCTTCTATTTATATAGAAACACAAATACCAACTTCTAATGCTAACGGTCTAGTTTCTATCGAAATAGGAGGAGGAACTATTGTAAGTGGAGATTTCTCATCTATCGATTGGGCGAATGGTCCTTATTACATTCAAACAGAGACCGATCCTAACGGAGGAACAAATTATACAATTACAGGAATAAGTCAATTGTTAAGTGTTCCGTATGCGTTACATTCCAAAACTGCTGAATCGTTATCTGAAGAAATCTTAGAAACTGACCCTGTATTTGGAACATCACTAGCAAGTGGTATTACTGCCTCAGATACAGCAAATTGGAATTATCATTTTAACGGAGAGTACTCTAGTTTATCTGGTATTCCGACCAACGTAAGTACATTTACAAACGATGCAGGTTATATAACATCATTGAATGATGATAATCCAACGAATGAAATACAACAACTTTCAGTATCTTACACAGGTGATACTTTAATACTTGAAGGTGGGGGTTTTTTGATAATTCCGGGAATAAGCGCATCTAATAATCCTTTTGCTGGCACATGGACAGGAACATATACAGGTGATGATAATGGTACGTTTACAATGACCATTGAAGGGAGTGGTAATATTACAGGAGAATTTTATTCAAATGTATATCAACAGACTTCTTCAGTGACTGGCTATGTAGATGAAAATGGTAATTGTTCTGGAGAAACTGAAGCTGGGTCAACTCTTACAGCTGTCATTAATTCAGATGGCACACTTGTTGGTGAGTGGTCTAATTCTTCTTTAGGCTCAGGACAAATAACTGGAACTCGACAATGAGACATAAATTGTAAACTATCTGTAGGATTTAGGTTTTAATCATAAAAAAAATTAAGTCAACTAAAAACACTATTTCTAAGGTGATTATAACATATGGTAATGGCCCATTTATACTAAATCCATTTAAATAATTTGATTTATATCCTACATTAAAATAATGAAAAGTAAACTTCATTTTACCTACATTGGAAAGAGCGTATTCGGAACTAACCTAAATAAAATTCATCTAAATTCCGTATATTTAACTGCGTAATTCACTCAGATAATTAATTCATATGAAAATAAAAATTAGAAATTTTCTAAAACTATTTCATGGATAATATTTTGAAAATAGAGCCCGTATCTTTAAGAGGTAATTTTATAATTACCGATAATTCACAAAAAGTTTTAGAACTAAAATATAAAAAGTGGTATTCACAAAAAGCGGAGACAATTTATCATGACCATAAAATAAATATTTCACCAACTAGCCTGTGGAATAATAAATTTATGATTAGTAAAAACAACGAAAATATTGGTAATATCAAATATAATTGGAAAGGGCATATTAGTATTGAATTAGTATCTACTGCAAAAAGTAAAAAAACCTATTTATTAAAATCGAAAGGGTTTTGGAAAAGATATTTTGAATTAATAGATGAATCTAAGAATATAGTTTTAATACTCTATCCAAAACATAGTTTTAAAGGGTATTCTTATACTCCAGAAGTATTGAATGATAATTTAAGCGAGAAAGAAGTAATAGAAATATTGATTTATTTAGGTTTTGGTGCAAATTTATATATGTCTATGTTGAGTTCCTCTTTGAGTTTTGCTGGAGCATAAATTCATTTTTGAGCTTCACAAAAAAATAAAGTTTTTTTCAAAAATTTTAGTTCTCAAGTTCCACAGCCTAGCAATATTTTAGTAAAACGATAACAATTAAGATTTTCATGGTTTACAAATTAGTGTACATTATGTATTATATTTAAGCCAATAATGAAAAAATTATTTTTTAATTTCTTATTTACATACCTATTAATTACACTAAATTTCAAGTGTCAACAAACAATTTATGAGACTATAATACACGATAATCTACAGAGAGATTACATATTATATATTCCACAATCATACAACCCATCTAATCCTGTTCCATTATTACTTTGCTTTCATGGATTTACTTCAAATGCAGAAGTTAATTTTAATTACACCAATTTTAAAGAAATTGCAGACACTGCTGGGTTTATACTAGTTCATCCTCAAGGATCTCTTTTACAAGGAGCAACTCATTGGAATGTTGGAGGATGGACAACCGGAAGCACAACTGACGATGTTAGCTTCACAAATACTTTAATTGATACAATTACAAGTAGCTATAATATAAATACAGAAAGGATATACAGTACTGGAATGTCAAATGGTGGTTACATGAGCTTTTTATTAGCTTGTCAACTCAGTCATAGATTTGCTGCTGTTGCATCAGTTACTGGATCAATGACGCCCCAAACATTTAACAGTTGCCACCCAAATCACCCTACTCCAATACTTCAAATTCATGGAACTGCAGATGGTGTAGTTCCTTATGATGGTAATACATTTTGGACAATGTCAATTAATGAAGTATTACAATATTGGTCTGATTACAATAATTGTCTCACAAGCCCAACAATAACTGAAATTCCCAATGTAAATGCATTTGATGGTAGCACAGCTGAACATCACATTTACATCGGTGGAGATCGTGGTACTACTGTTGAACACTTTAAAGTTTTTGGTGGAGATCACGATTGGCCTGGTGCATTTGGAAATATGGATTTTAATGCAAGTGCAGAAGTATGGAAATTCTTTTCGAAATATGACATAAATGGAAAAATTGAGTCATCTCCAAACACTATTTTAAATAACTCCAAGACACATTCTATTTTAATTTATCCAAATGTTGTAAATGAATTTATTAATGTTGAATTAGAATTTAACTCCAATGAAAAATATCAAATTTTTTCTACAGATGGTAAATTAGTTGGTGAGGGAATAATTGAATCAAATAAGACAACAATCAATGTCTCAACACTTTATGCAGGTAGCTATTTATTTAAAGTTAAAAACTCGGTAAATAAGTTCATTGTTTCTAGAAATTAATATTAGTTTAATTATTTTCATGTTTATTATTATTACTCGGAAACAAAAAAATATGATAAAATCATTTTACATTACAATAAGTATAATTTGTTTTTCTTTAATTTCCTGCCAATTAGAAACAAATAATAATAAAATTGAATCTTTTAAAGCTAAAGAATTCTATCCCACACCAAAAAGAGCAAATAACCAAAAAGATGTAATTGAACTTTCTTGTCCAGCAATTGACACCGTAAGAATTGGGTTTATTGGCCTAGGTATGAGAGGCCATGGTGCAGTAGAAAGATACACTAATTTAGAAAATGTAAAAATTGTTGCACTGTGCGATGTTGTGAGTGAAAATATTGATAAATGTCAGCAGACTTTAAAAAATAAAAATTGGCCATTGGCCGATTCCTACACAGATCCTGAAGATTGGAAAAAAATATGTGAAAGAAATGATATTGATCTAATTTATGTTTGCACACATTGGGATCTACACACTCCTATTGCAGTTTATGCTATGGAGCATGGTAAACATGTCGCAACAGAAGTGCCTGCTGCATTAACAGTAGCAGATTGTTGGAAATTAGTAAATACAGCAGAAACTTATCGTAAACATTGTATGCAATTAGAGAATTGTAACTATGATTTTTTTGAAATTACTACATTGAACATGGCTCAAAAAGGATTGTTTGGAGAAATTGTTCATACTGAAGGAGCTTACATTCACGATTTAAGATGGCTAAATTTTGATGATAGCACGGGTTATTGGAATATGTGGCGGTTAAATCATTTAGAAAAATCCGATGGCAATACCTACCCTACCCATGGTTTAGGTCCCATTGCACATATAATGAATATTCATAGAGGAGATAAAATGGACCACATTGTATCTATGTCAAGTGACCAATTTGGGATGACAGCATATGCAAAAGATAAGTTTGGTGAAAATTCAAGTTTTGCAAATAAAGTTTATAAAAAAGGAGACATCAACACATCAATTATTAAGACCTTGAATGGAAAAACTATCATGTTACAACATGATGTAACTAGCCCTCGTCCTTACAGCCGATTACATACAATTAGTGGAACTAAGGGTTATGCACAAAAATATCCAATTAAAGGCATTGCACTGGAGCCCAATGCTCACCGCTTTATGTCAGAAAAAACAATGGATTCTATTTTGAAAAAATATGAGCACCCAATAGTTAAAGATATCACAGAAAAGGCAAAAGCTGTTGGTGGTCATGGTGGTATGGATTTTATCATGGACTATCGCTTGATATATTGCCTAAGAAATGGTCTTCCTTTAGATCAAGATGTATATGACGCCGCAGAATGGTCTTCAATTATAGAACTTTCAAAATTATCTGTACAAAATCAGAGCATGCCAGTAAAAATTCCTGATTTTACCAGAGGTGCTTGGAAGAAAAAAAATAAAGTGACGTATTACACTAAAAAAGACACTTCAAACTCAATCTAAAGTCTTTTAATAATTAAGTTTGAAAATAAAAACTTCAATATAAATCACCTGTAATGATTTCATTAAGAATTAAAAACAGCACCATTTTTTTACTTCTTGCAGTAAATTTTTTAGTCAGGTTATTAATAACATTATTAACCAATTTAGGAATTGACGAAGTTTATTATGTGCAATATGCACTAAATCCATCTATGTCCTATTTTGACCATCCTCCCCTAGTTGGATGGATCATAAGACTTTTCACATTTAATCTAAATTTTGTCTACAACGATTTTTTTGTTCGACTAGGACCTTTAATAATAGGAACTCTTAACTTATATGTAATTTATAAAATTGGTGTTTTAATTAAAAATAAAGCTGTCGGATTAGTGTCTGCATTAATTTATTCTTCCTCTTTTTACACTTCTATATTGGTTGGAACTTTTATTCTTCCTGATACACCATTGAGCTTTTTCTGGCTATTATCCATATTACTTTTCTTACAATTTATTTCTAAAGAAGAAAGCAAGTTTTATCTACTCTATATTTTTGGCATTTCCGTTGGTTTTGGTTTAGCTTCAAAATACCAAGCTATATTTTTATGGTTTGGAGCAGGACTATATTTTTTATTTTACAACAGAAAAATTTTTTTAAACTATAAATTTTGGTGCTCTGTAATAATTTCTCTTTTAATTTTTTCTCCAATAATTTACTGGAATTTAACAAGTGAGTATTCCGGTGTTAATTATCATTCTGAAAGAGTTGGGAGTAGTTCTTGGCTACCTAAATCTAAATATTTCTTTCCAGAGCTATTTGGACAAATATTTTACAACAACCCTTTTGTTGTGATTTTGGCAATAATTGCTACAATTAGAATTATAAAAATAGGATTCAATAATATGGATAAAAAAATAGTCTTTCTTTTATTAATTGGCGTTCCCATAATAATAGTTGTTCTATTGATGTCATTTTACAATAGAACATTACCTCATTGGAGTGGACCGGGTTACTTTTCTTTAATTTTAATTACTAGTTATTATTGTATTCATTTAGCTAATGAAAAGTTTAATAAAAAAGCTTCAAAAGTAATAATAGGTGGAGTAATTTTCTTTTACATGATTTGTGGATTAGCACTAATACAAATAAAAAATGTATTTATTCCATTCTCTGAAAACAGTGAAATAGGAAAAAATAATTTTGCTGTTGACTTAGGACATTGGGAAAATATAGCGTATGAAATTAAAGATTGTATCCAAAAACATAATTTAAATGAAACTGAAATAAGCTCTACTAATTATATATTAACTCATAACTGGTTCCCTGCAGCGCATATAGACTACTATTATGCATTACCTAATAAAATGAAATTATATGTCCTTGGGAATTATAAAAAACAGCACGAATACTTAAAAATAAATAAATTAAGAGGTGCAATACCAACTGAAAGTAGTGCATTCTATATAACAACATCAAATTATTTCCAAAGACCTGATAATAAATTATTAGATAAATTTGAAAGCTTTAATAAACTAGAAACAATACCTCTAGAGATTAAAGGTAAAACCATAGCAAATATTTTCATTTGGAAGTTAAATAATTTAAAAGAGGAAATTAATTTCAATAAGCCACAACTGTGAAAATGATTAATAACATACCTAACAATTATGTATGTGCAAAAATCAAAATAAATGCTTCTACAGATATTTTATGGAAATCTATTTCTAAACCTGGAAATTTAGAATATTGCCACCCTTTTTGTAAATCTAATAAAGTTGAAAAATGGGGAGAAATTGGAGCAATTGATTTTATTGAGTATTACAATGGATTGTGTTTAAAAAGATACTTTATTGAATGGAATGAGGGTGAAGGTTATGAACTTTTGATTAAAAAAAAGGAGACGGCTTTTGCAAAAGTGAAATGGGAAATAACTGCACATAATAAAAATGAGTCCTTTCTAAAAATTCATATTAATTTGGTACCATCTGCGATTTTTCGAAAATATCCAAAATTTTTAACGGCGCTTATTTCAAAATTATATTTACTTCCTACTATGAAAAAATATGTTCAATCTGTCGTAAAAGGGTTTAAATATAATATTGAGACTGGAGAATGTGTGAGGTTAAATCAATTTGGGTTCAATAAAATGTTTTCTGTTTTAAATCAGTAGCTAAATTATTTTTTTTTGAATGTGAATAAATAAAGATTAATTTCAAAAAATTAAAATGCAAAAAACATTCGTGAGACTAAAGAATTATTACATCTTTAATAATTATGAAAAGTGAAATAGATTCTAAATTTATCTTGGTTTGTTTTTTCTTTTTAGCAATCATAACTTTCTTCTGCAATAACACACCATTATTTGATCAAGATGAGGCAGCATATGCCGGTTTTGCAAAGAACATGTTAGAAACTAAAAATTGGCTTCTCCCAAATTTCTTTTGGTCTGATATTCATAGAAAAACACCGTTACACTTCTGGAATATTGCAATTAGTTATAAAATATTTGGAATCAAAGAATTCGCTGTAAGATTTTCATCTGCAGTTTTTGTATTTCTAACCTACGTTACAGTGTACATTTTAGGAAAAAAAATAGTAACTAAAATTCAAGCATTTTATGCCAGTATGATTTTAGCTACGTCATTGCTAGTCCCAGCTCTTGGTAAAATTGCAGTAACAGATGGAACATTACTTTTTTTTACCGTCTTATGTGCTTTTGCATTAATTTTTATTTTAAAAAATAAGTCTTGGAAATGGGTGTTAATTTTCTGGACATCTTTTTCATTAGCACTTCTTTGTAAAGGACCTCCAATAATTATATTTTCGTCATTATTCGGAATTTTACTTCTCATCAGTTCTAAAAGGAAAAATCTCATTATACTTCATCCTTGGTTTTTTTTACCTCTAGCAGCGATACCTACAGTAATTTGGGGTTACCTTACAGTTCAAGAAGATGGGGGTGATTTATTACTTTGGATGTGGGATTGGTACGTTGTAAAAAGAGTAAATTCTAGTGTTTTAGGTCAAACAGGACCACCAGGAAGTCATTTGATAATGATGATTCTTTTTTTTCTACCTTGGATAATACTTGTTCCCAAAGCACTGAAAGGTATTTTCTTAGGAATTTTCAAAACAAAAAATATTAATTTTATTCTGGCAAGCTGGTTTATAAGCTCCTGGTTAATATTTGAATTTTCGCCAAGTAAATTACCGGCTTATGTTGTTTCAGCTCATGTTCCATTGTCATTTTTCATTTCCTTTCAATTAGAAAAAATTTCAAGTCTAAAAAAAATAAAGTATTGGATAAGCGGAACATTATTATTTCAGTTTATAATTTGGATTATTGCTCTACCATTATTTAACGATTTAAGAAATAATACTCTGAGTGTTAGTAATTATATCGATAAAAACAGTCCATATGAGAACCATATTTTAATAGGCAATAATAAACATCACCCTCCTAGTCTACCATTTTATTTATCAATGAATAACAAGAACTTAGGTTTTGAAAAAAACTTATCTACTCTGTTATGGCATTATTATCAAAATAAAGGACTCGTATTAATTTTAAATCGTCAACAAAAAGATACATTTAATAAACTTGTCCCAAATATTAAGTTTAAAAAAATCAATAGACCAGATATATTCAATACATTTTTAACCCAATACTACATAATTATAAAAGACAAGCATAACATGACTACCGCTTTACCTATTCCTGACAAAAAAGACTTTTTTGTTATTCCGGCATCTAAAAAAGCATATAAGCAAAAAATAAATAATAACTCAAGATGGAAAAATTCGTTAATAAATAAAGCGAAAAAAAACAACCTTAACTACGAAACTCAAATCCAAAGAGACATTGATTGGCTTTATAAACAAGATTCTTTACTTTATTGTTATCAATTAGAAATGTATACAAACCATCGATGGATGCAGGACATAAAATCAAAACAAAAAGGAACTAATAAATCGATAAAAGAAATATGTCAAGAAGATTTGTTAGAGATAAAAAACAGTAGTGAAAATAATCTAAAATTAGGATTTTAAAATATTTTCAAAACTAAAATGAGTATTAAAGAATTAAATATTTTAACATTCAACCTAAATAGTCAGATTGACTTTTACAAAGGTATTTTAGGACTTAATATAATTAATAAAATAGATAACAAGGTAACTTTTAAAATAGGTAATTCATTACTTACACTAAAACAAGATAAAAACTTTAAACCCTACCATATTGCGATAAATATTCCTTGTAATATGGATTTTGATGCTTTAAAATGGTTAAAAGAGAGATTAAATGTTCTAAAGTTTAATAATAATGAAATACAAGACTTTAGCTACTGGAATGCAAACGCTATATATTTCTATGATGCTGACAAAAATGTAATGGAATTCATTACAAGAAGAAATTTAAATAATCAAAGTACAGAAAATTTTAGTTATAAATCACTTCTTGAGATTTCAGAGATTGGTATGCCAGTAGATGATATTAAATCTACTTATGAAAGTATCCGTAAAATCGTTAATATTCCAATTTATGACGGGGGGTTCGATAAGTTCTGTGCAATTGGAGGTGAAAAAGGGCTATTTATTTGTATAAATAAAAATAAGAAAAGGTGGTTTCCAACAGGAGATAAGGCATATTCATCAGATTTTGAGATTGACTTTCAGTTAAACAAAGATTGCTACTCCTTTAGATTCGATAACGGAAAAATATACACTAATAGCAAATGATTTATACTATATAAATTAAAAATAAAGGTCAAAAAAAAGCCCAATTCGTTTATAACGAATTAGGCTTTGTAGATAATTATTTAATTACTATGCTTCGCAGCTAGCACAATCCTTTTTCTGCTTGAACTTTTGAGCTGCATTCATACTATGCTGATAATAAAGAGACTTTAAGCCAAGTTTCCAAGCGGTAACATAAATCTTATTAATTTCTTTAACAGGCATCTCAGGATGTACAATAATATTAACAGATTGTCCTTGATCAATGTAGCTTTGTCTGTTAGAAGCTTGGTAAATGATATCCAGTTGATCGATTTCAGAATATGTTTTGAAAACATCTTTTTCGTTGTCCGTAAGAAAATCTAAGTGCTGAACTGAACCGTCTCTATCTCTAATACTTCTCCAAGTTTCTTGGTTATTCATCCCCTTTTCTTCAAGTAAACTTACCAAAAATGGGTTTTTGATAGTTGTTTTTATTTTAGCTATATCTTTTACATAAATATTTGACCAAATGGGTTCTATTCCTTGCGATACTTGCCCTAATATAAATGCAGATGAAGTAGTCGGGGCAATAGCGTTAAGTGTTGCGTTTCTTCTACCATACCCTTTTAATATTTCAGGCTCACCAAATTTTACCGCTAATTCTTCAGATGCTTTGTAGGACTTTTCTTTAATCAATTTAAATATTTCACTGTTTAAATTAAACGCTTCTTGACTGTTAAAAGCCAACATCTTAGATTGTAATAGTGAATGCCATCCAAGAACACCTAAACCAAGAGAACGATTTTCTTTAGCGAAATTGTAAGCTCTTTCCATGAAAAGGAATGTTTGCTTATCATCTAGATCATCAGAGTCTCTGTAGACTTCTAGCTTCTGAACAAATTCAGTAATTACAGCATCTAAGAAATAAACCATTGTTTCAACAGCGTCCGTATTTTTCCACTTATCGTAGTGTAATACATTTACTGAAGAAAGTACACAAACAAATGACCACTTGTCGTTAGACGGTAACATGATTTCTGTACAAAGATTACTAGCATTAATCTTTAAGTTTTTGTCTTGGTAAACATCGGCTGCTGCATTATTTGCTTTGTCCTTAAAGAATATATATGGATAACCTATTTCCCCTCTTCTTTGAATTACTTTAGCCCAAATATTTCTTTTCTTTTCATCGCCAGCTATCATTTCGTTCATCCAATCATCAGTTACGGTTACTCCGTGGGTTAGCTCTTGTATTGGATTACCTTCAGTTCCAATTTCTAAAAATTCTAAAATGTCTTTATGATCGATTGGTAAATAAGGTGAAAATCTTCCTCTACGAACTGAACCTTGGCTAACTACATCAACCATAGTCTCAAATAATTGCATAATGTGAACTGATCCAGATGCTTCACCATTATTTGTAACAGCAGCACCACGATGTCTGATATTACCAAAATAACCAGATGTTCCACCACCCAACTTTGACATCATACCAACTTCAGACTGGGTATATAAAATATTTCCCATATCGTCAGAAACATTAGAGCCAAAACAGCTAATTGGCAATCCTCTTTTCTTACCAAAATTTGACCACACGGGAGAAGCTAATGAAAAGAAACCTTCGGACATATATTTATAAAATTTATCAGAATAACCTTTTATTCCAAGAATTTCTTCTGCCCTATCTGCAATTTCTCTAATTCTGTCTTCTGGTTCAACACCAGGTGAAAGGTAGCCAGACGCTAGAAAACTTCTGCTGTGTTCAGTAAGCCAACTAAAAGGCTTAGCTTTTTGCTGATCAAGAAGACCAGTTTTTCTAGCGTTTAGTAAATTATCTCTGTTAATCGAGTTATCTGTGCTCGTGCTTTGTTTTTCTATACTATTTTCCATATTTAAAAAAGATCATCCCCCGTTATACTTTGTGTTCTTTTGCTGTAGTTTATTGACCGCTTTACGAAAAAGTCACCGTGCTTAGTTCCAATAATCTCGTCATTAAACCACTCTGTTTCATTTAAAATTGCTTCATCAGTTTCAAAAACTTTTTCAACACCAATACTTTCTAATGATCTATTGAAACGGTCTTTGATAAATTCATTAATCTGTTGTTTTGGTAAAAAGTCTAACTCACCTTTTTCAAAAATCCAATCAATGATACCACTTTCAGCTTCAAAAGCCTTTTTACACATATCTTGAATTTTTTCTTGAAAATCATGGTCAAACCAATCTGGATTTTCTTCTTTAATAATTTTTATTAAATCAATACCAAAATCGCCATGAATTTGTTCTTCTTTTGATGTTGCTTCAACAACATTAGAAACACCTTTAAGCATATTTCTGTGCTTATTAAAAGCCATAATGATTAAGAATTGAGAAAATAAAGAAACGTGTTCGATAAATAAAGAAAATAACAATACTGATTCGGCATATTCCATATTGTCATTACTTTTAGAGGCAGCTAATGCTGTTTCTAAATATCTTACCCTTTTCATAATGATTGGCTTCTTCTTTAAAATTTTAAATTCTTTATTTAAACCTAAAATTTCTAAAAGGTGAGAATAGGCATCAGCATGACGAACTTCGCTTTCTCCAAAGGTAGCGCCTACTGAACCAACTTCTGGCTTTGGTATTCTTTGGTAAATATCTCCCCAGAAACTCTTAACGGCTACTTCAATCTGAGAAATTGCAAGCATTGTGTTTTTAATCGCGCTTCTTTCAGTGTCATTAAGTCTGGTTTTAAAATCTTGAATATCACTTGTAAAATTAAATTCTGAATGAATCCAATAAGAGTGTCTAATTGCATCAACATATTCATACAATTCTGGATATTCGTAAGGCTTTAAATTAAGCCTTTTTTCAAAAATATTTCTCTTTCTTTTTTGTGCTTGTGTGTTACGATAAAGTATATAAGATTTAGCAACATCTAAAAACTCACTTTGCATCAATTTTTGTTCTACAAGATCTTGGATTTCTTCTACATTTGGAATGTAATTAGGAATAGATTCTTTTCTACCTAAAAGAGCGTTTTCTACTTTTATAGTAACTTGCTCTGCGTCTTCTAACTCGCCGTTATTAACAGAGAGCATTGCCTTTAAAATGGCATTGGTTATTTTTTCGGGTTTGAATGTACTTTTTGTGTAATTTCTTTTAATAATAGTGTCAATAGTCATGGTATTGTTTTAACAAATTAGAATTAATCTACTTAACAAATCTAGTTAGCAAAACAATGCAAAATAGACCCACATGAAAACTATTATTAACAGCGTTTGTTGAAAAAAATAAAAGCTTACATAAATCATTTTTATTGATAAAATGTTATTTATAGATAAGAATTAAGCTTTTATTTATCCCAAAATTAGCTTAAAAAAGGTTTTCTAATAACATTTTAAAAAAATTAAGACAAGAGCTAATTTACTATATTTTTTTTGGCGTTTATTTTACTATTTTTAAGGAAGAAAATTACGTCAATGAGCAATGAAAATTTGAGCCTAAAATTATTTTTTGAAATGTTAAAAAAAAAATTCAACATTGCACAAAAATCCACTATTTCAATAATTAAATTAACAATTTTATTGCAACAATAAAAAAAATAATAAAGCCTGCATTGTTTTAAATAGTTACTGTAAAAAAAAGAAATTTGTTTTAACTAATAACTATTTTGAAAATTATCAAAATTTGAAATATTAAACTATTAATAAAGTGGTACTTAGGCGTTAAAACTTTTTCAATTAAAAATTAAAATAATTTGAAATGTTTAACCTCACTATTTAAAATGGTTTTAATCACTTAATTATATTTACTTAAGAAAATTATCCAAAACCATAATTCTATTTTACTTTTATCGTATTCAATAACCTAAAATGAATACTTTAACTATAAATATACAATGCAAGCCTTTTATAAATTAATATATAACCCAAGAATTAACTTAGTTTTAAGGTCATTAATAAAAAGACTATTACCCATACTGCCTAAGGGGCTCAAAATACCAATTGCAGGGAAATTTACTATTGAAAATAAACAAGGAAAGACATTAATTATAAATACCAACCAAACAAGCTATGTAAGTCGATTATTATATTGGGAGGGCTACCTTAATTTTGAGTACTCCGATATTTTTATTGAGCTTATTAAAAAAGTTAAAGTTTTTTATGACGTAGGTTCTAACATCGGCTATTATTCATTATTGGCTGAAATGGAAAATAAAAATATTAAAATCATTGCCTTTGAACCCGCTAGTGGCCCACTATATTATTTAAAAGAAAATGTGAAACTTAACAACTTTAAAAATATTCAAATAGAAAACATTGCTTTGTCAGAAAAAAATGGGATAATAGAATTTTATGAAATTAAAAATCAAAAGTATAGCTATCTTAAACATAATTTAGCTGGTGAAGGAAATGCAGGTAGCAAAACAAAGCACAGAAATTTTGTACCTATTAAAGTTAAAACAAAGACTTTTAACGATTTTGTCGAAGAAAAAAGCCATGGACCAATAGATTTAATTAAAATAGATACCGAAGGCACCGAACACCTTATTTTAAAAAATGCCGATGTAATTTTAAGTCAAATGAAACCAATAGTAATATGCGAAACCCTTTTCAATACCATCGAAGCAGAGCTGGAGGCAATTTTTAAAAAATATGACTATGAGTTTTACAACCACACTGAAAATGGATTACAAAAAGTAAATACCATCGTAAGAAATCAAGATGATGGTGTTAGAAATTGCTTTTTTATTCACCCTACTAAATTAAATTTTATTGATAATTTTATCGTATGAAAACAAAAGATAAAAAACTAGTATGGACTTTTAAGACTGTATTTTTAATACTGTTATTATTTAATAATAGTTATTCCCACAGCCAATCTACAGATAGACATAAAAGCATACATATTGGAATAAATTCAGGAATTCTTAGTGGTGGTATTGGTCCAAGCTTTTCTTTTAATTATGCCGCGCCTATAAATGATATATTACAGCCCGAAGCAATGCTATTTTACGATAGTCACAACGGGTCTACATTTTTAACTGGCTATGCCCAAGAAAATTTCGGGTATGGTTTAGCTGCTGGGCTTAGGGCAAGTATACTGAGAAAAAAAAAGTTTAGCCCTTCATTAGTATTTTTGCCTGGTATCATATATAGCTCTGAAGTTACCTCCTACCCCAAAGAAAGCGTAGGACTTTCAGGCTTTATTTCTTTCGGTGGCTCATTTACTATTTCACAAAGACATATGATTAGCTTTGCTGTGCAAGGTGGACAAAACATTCAATCTTTTGTTTACAAATACGGTTTCTGGTTTTAAATTTTTAATAATTACTTATTATTTAGCTTTAATTTTGTTACTCTATGATAAGAGTAAAAATAATGTTTTTAGGCTTTTTGTTCTTTGCAACCATAGATTTAAAAGCCCAGAATGAAAATCCAAAAATTAATTACATACATAATCTAGGATTGAATATTGGTGGCTCTTCCTCCACATATGGTTTTTTTTATGAATATTATTATAAAGAAAAAAAATCTATTGAATTAGGCGTTGGGTTGCTTGGTGGTGGATTAGGTTTAAGCTATTACAAATTCAATAATTTTTCAAAAAAGAAAGTAAACCCATATTGGGGTGTTCGTTCTTCGTATAATATTCAAGGTTCTGGTGGAAGCAGAATTATAAATTACTTACCAATCGGTATTAAAATTAAAACTATAAGTAGGCTTTTAATTAATATAGATTTAGGACCTACTTATTTAATTCAGTTAACTCCAAATGGAAGAAGAATAATTAATATGGTTGAAAATTACCCACAGCATTTACTAAGAATTTATGGTGGTTTTAAACTAGGTTTTTGTTTTGGGAATAGTTAATTATTGGAATTATGAAAAAAAATATAAATTCATATCTAAAACTTGTCGTATTTAGAATG
>CEUH01034974.1_pt1 | contig 15729 bp, 10 predicted proteins | sample 356461 | NCBI WGS metagenome assembly CEUH01 (sample SAMEA2623275, study PRJEB7988) | marine metagenome | isolation source: saline water (ENVO:00002010), including
CTTTCTGTTTCATTTTAGCATAAAAGATATAGGTATAACAGAGATGTTATCAAGTCGAAAAGAAAGGCTCCAATAGGAGCCTTTTTTTATTATGAACATTTTAAAACAACAATATATACAAATTTTATGCGCTATCTTTCTTGGATTTATAGTAGCTATCTCATTTGATCAATCTTCTATATTCATTCCTTTTGGAGATATATTTATTCGTTTATTAAAAATGATGATAGTTCCTATTGTTTTTATATCTATAATTGTAGGTATAGGAACAATTTCCGACAGTACTAATCTTTCTAGATTAGGATTAAAAACGCTCTTGTATTATTTATGTACATCCTTATTTGCGATAACAATTGGACTATTACTAACAAATTTTATAAGACCAGGAGAATATTTTAGTTTAGATAATTTACCTAACGATATTAATCCTCAGGGAGTACTTTCCGCTCCATCATCTTTTGTAGACATGATATATCGTATTATTCCTACAAATCCATTCAATGCAATAGTAAATGGTGATATGTTATCAATAATATTTTTTGCTTTAATTTTTGGTATATCAATTACTCAGTTAAGTACAGAACGTAAAAAGAGTATTGAGCCAATTTTGTTATCTTTATATGACTCAATTATGTTTATAACTGCTTTTATTATTCGATTAGCTCCGATAGGCGTTTTCGGATTAATCATTAAAGCTGTTCATAATTCTGGTACTGGTATTATACCATCAATCGGAATGTATATGCTTACCATATTTATTGGATTATTGATTCACCTTTTTATCGTTCTTCCACTTATTTTTTATATGTTTACATCAATATCACCTTTATTTCATTTTAAAGCAATGAGAAATGCAATGATGATGGCATTTTCGACAAGTTCATCAAGTGCAACACTTCCTGTTACTATGTCTTGTGTACGTGATAATGTTAAGGTTTCAAAAACTACCTCAGGTTTTGTTTTACCTTTAGGAGCAACTGTTAATATGGATGGAACTGCATTATATGAATGTGCGGGAGTACTATTTATTGCACAAATTTTACCAGGAATAGATTTAACATTCATGCAACAGTTAACAATTGTATTTACAGCTCTTCTTGCATCTATAGGAGCTGCAGGAATTCCCTCAGCTGGCTTGGTGATGATATTTATTGTTTTGCAATCTGTTGGTCTTTCAAATGTTGCTGGTGTAGATATTATCGTTGGAGCAATGCTTGCAGTAGATAGACCCCTTGATATGTTAAGAACTATGGTTAATGTAACAAGTGACTCTATTGGAGCGGCAATAATCGCTAAATCCGAAGGTGAAAACCTTTATGATTAATTAATTATTTTATTAATTGATTCAACTAACTTTTCTTTTCTTTCTTCTGAAATTTTAATATCAATTTTATAGTCAATGATTAATGGTCTATCATTTTTTTTATTAATCATTAATAATAAATCATCTAAATCTTTAGGTTCAAAATAATCAACTCCATAAAGTTGTGCTATATTTTTTAAATCTATATTCAATGGAGTTATCCAAAATTTTTCAAAATTAGGAATATCAAATTTACTTATATCTAATTTAGAAAAAATTTGTCCCCCGTTATTATTTAAAATGAGAAATTTTGTATTAATTTTATTATTAATTAGAAAATGTAATCCATTCATATCATGGAAAAAACTTAGATCCCCTAAAATTGCTAAATCTATATTAGATGTTATTTTTGAGGCATATGATATTCCAAGCATAGTTGAAACTAAGCCATCAATTCCACTAGCTCCTCGATTGCAGAAAATATTGTGATTCTTATTTATATTTAAGCATATGTCATCAACTTCTCTTATTGCTAACGAATTTCCTAATAGAATATTAGAATTTGAAGGAATTTGTGATAATAATTTATGAATGAATATCCCCTCAGTAAAATCCTTGGAGGATAAATTAATAAGATTAGATATTTTATCTTGATATTTATTAAATAAAGTTGAAAAAGGATTATTATTTATTTTTTCATATGAAGATTTAATATAGTTTAAAAAGCTTTCATAATCAGATTTGATTTTGTGATTAGCTGAATCATTAAAATCAGGATACCGATCTATTAAATATACATTTTTATGATTTTTTAAAAAATTAAGGAGTACCTTTGAAGTTGGTTTACGTCCAAATCTAAAAATAATATTAGGTGATTTTTCTATTTTATCAATGAAAAAATTATAATTTGATATTATGTTCTTATGTTTTTTGTAAAATCTTAGATTCGATGTGGGGTCAACTAATATTGGTGCATCCACATATTCAGAAAAATCAAGTATTTGATCTAAAGATTCGTTGGCATTAATCTCGCCACATATAATTAATGAATTATCTATTGAAGTATTTCTTAAATCAGGTGAATATTTATAATTAAGTTTAGATTTTATCTTCTTAATATAAATCTTTTGGATATTGTCAACATCCTCAATTAAAGGTTCATCAAAAGGAGTATTTATATGGATTGCACCTGGAGGTGAATCGAAAGTACCAATACAAGAATTGAAAATATTTATAATTTTATTTTGTAATAAGTGAAGATCCTCGTTTGGCAATCCTAAATCAATGAATTCCTTAACATTATTGTTAAATATATTATTTTGATCAATAGCTTGATTAGATCCAATACCTATATCATGCTTAGGTCTATCTGCAGTTAGTGCTATTAGAGGTGTTTTACTATAATTGGATTCAATAATAGCAGGATAGAGATTTGCTACAGCTGTTCCAGATGTAGTTATGATAATTGATGGACTACCTGTTTTTTTTGAAAGACCAAGAGCAAAAAAAGCAGCAGACCTTTCATCTATATGTGAGGTTGAAATGAATTTTTTATTTTTAATAAATGATAAAGTTAGAGGTGTATTTCTTGCTCCTGGACAAATACATATATGTTTCACACCAAGGGCATAAAATGTGTCGGATATCCTCTGCGACCAATTTAAATTTATATTACTCATTAATAATTTCTTTTATAGCATTAATTTTTCTTTCTATCTCATCCCATTCTTGTTCAGCATTGGAATTTATTACAATTCCAGCACCACCATAAAAATAAAGTTTATTTTTATTAAAATAGGCTGTTCTGATGGCAGCATAAAATTCACAGTTCATATCTAAATTTATCCAACCTATTGGACCAGCATATCGTCCTCTTCCATAATCCTCCAAATTATTAATCATTTTCAATGATTCTTTTTTAGGATAGCCACATAAAGCTGGCGTTGGAACTAAAGAATCTAATATGTCAAGTGGGTTAATTCTATCATCAACTTTAGAATTAATTTTAGTTATAATATGAGATATATTTTTCAATTCAAATATATTCTTATTATCTGTGGTAGATTTAAGGTTAAATGATTTAAGATTATCAATAATTCCTTTTACAACAATGTCATGTTCTTCAATAATTTTTGAATCACTTAATAGCTCATCTTTATTTTCTATAGGCTTTGATCCAGCTAAAGCATTAGTTTGTAATTCATTTTTAGTTTTCTTAATTATTAATTCTGGTGTAGCTCCAATAATAATTTGAGAGTCATTAAATTTTTTATAAAAAACCGAGCAATTAGAATAATTTTTTGTAAGATTTTCTAGCAATGGTACAAATGATGGTCTTTGTTCAATATCAAATGATATAATATTTGAAATCACTACCTTTGATACTTTTTTACTTTTAATTTTTCTTTTTATTTCATTTATTGAATTACTGAATTTTTTTTTATCAATATGATTTTTTTCATTATCAATAATTATATTTTTATTAGAAGTAAATTCATTTTTAATTAAAGAATCAATTAAAGAACAGTTATGATCAATGATTTCATAAGCATTATCTGGTTCTAAAACAGTATCAAAAAAATGAGTTACAGTTGATATGCCATTATTATCTAAAAAAAGGATTTTTGGAATCCAATATTCTAATCTTGGAACGTTGGACCAAATATCATCGTTTTTTTTATTTATATCAAAGTTTTGACCTCCAACAATAGCGGGAATATTAGTTTCATTACTATGATTAATTGAATGTATATCTTTTATATATTTTTTTAGATTATAATTAAATTGATCCTTACTTTTATTATCAAGACTAAAGCTTTTATGCTTTCCTGCTGATAGCATTTTAAATTTTTTTGATAATTTGTTTACAAAAAAAATATTCTTGAGTTTAGGATGTTCAATATCTATGCAACTTTCAAATTTATCCCAGGATAAACTCGTTGTATACGAAAAAGTTCGATTTGAAGATATAAAATCTTTTGAAGAAATGTATCTACTATAACTGTCTATGAATTTTTTTTTATTTCTTATCATTATTAACTATATATTTATAAATCAATCTTATAAATTCATATATACATATACAAAGTAAATATTAAATAAAATGAATGAATTCAAGCATAAGGGAAAAGATAAAAAAGAATTTGTAAAATATATTTTCAATGATATTTCTAGATCCTATGATTTTTTAAATCATTTTTTAAGTGGAGGTGTGGATATTATATGGAGAAGAAAATTTATAAATTCATTGGGTTTCTCTAGTAAAGATAAAGTGCTTGATGTAGCCACAGGAACTGGTGATGTAGCACTTACAATTAAGAAAAAATTTAAGTGTGAAGTTATTGGCTTAGACATATCTGCTAATATGCTAGAAATAGCAAAACAAAAATCAAAAAAAAATAATTTTCATGATATAGATTTCATTGAGGGTGATGCTGAAAATTTACCTTTTGATGATAATACTTTTGACAAATTAGTAATATCATATGGATTTAGAAATTTAGGAGATTTTGAAAAAGGGTTATCTGAATTTTATAGAGTTCTCAAACCAAATGGAAAACTTGGTATATTGGAATTTTTACAGCCTAAATCTTCTTTTGCTTCAAAATTATTTAAATTGTATTTCAATAATATTTTACCTCGAGTAGCATCGTTATTCTCAAATTCGAAAGCATATAGATATTTACCAGAATCTGTAGAGAACTTTTTTACATCAAGTGAATTGAAAGATTTATTAATACGTTCAAATTTTAAAGAAGTTCATGTAAAAAATCTTACATTTGAGATAACTACTATCGTTAATGCTAAAAAATAAGAAGATATTAGCTCAAATAGGATTAGTTATCACTGCTTTAATTTGGGGTGCAACTTTTATTGTAGTTAAGGATGCAATTCATCTAGAAACATTTCCACCATTTATTTTTGCAGCATTAAGATTCTTTTTAGCTGCTATATGTGTAATATTCCTTTGTGATTTTAGATACTTCAAGCAAGATTTTTTAGGTCCATCCATATGTGGATTAATTTTATTTATTGGATATGGTTTTCAAAATTATGGATTGGAAGCTACATCTCCTACTAATTCAGCTTTTATTACAAGCATAAGTGTACTTATGGTTCCAATCATATTATTTATTTTTAAAATTGAAACAATTTCTATCAGAATATGGATTTCAGTTTTCTTAGCTTTTATTGGAATCCAAATGATTTCTCCAAATGGTTTTAATTTTGGAGATAAACTAACATTTGGATGCGCATTATCCTTTGCTATTCATATTATAATTCAAGATAGATACAATAAAGATAGAATTATTAATTTTTTTGTAATTCAATCACTTGTTGCTTCTATTTTATCATTATTGGGAAGTCTTATAGTTGAAGATATATCCAAAATAGTATTTTCAAGAGAAGCAATTTCAGCAATCTTAATTACTGGTATTTTTGGAACTACTTTTGCTCTTCTTGTTATGATTTGGGCTCAAAAAATATTATCTGCAAGTGAGACGGCTATTATAATAGCAATGGAACCAGTTTTTGCTGCTTTATTTTCTGTTTATTTTGGTTATGAAATCCTAGGACTTTTATCTTATTTGGGAGCAGCTATTGTAGTGCTATCAATAATTTTTTGTGAATTGTCTCGAAATACTGAATTAGCTAATTGATAAATCAGAAAATTTCTTTTTTAAAAATATAAAGTATGAAATAACTATACTTGGCTTATACATTTTTCTAATAATTGAATAAAGAGGTTTTCTTTTTAGCTTATTAATTTTAATAATTCTTTTAATCATATATAAAGGATGCGACAAAATCCACATAATTGAGCTTAGCTGTGCAATAATTCCATTAAAGTTTAATAAAAATAGATATCTTACTAATGAAATAATTTCTAGCAATATTTTGGGTAGAAGAAGTATTCCCATAAAAATTAGATTATGATTTGATAAAAATAATATTAAACTATTTCGATGGTTATAATATGATTTAAAAAAATTACTTGTTGAAAATTCTCCACCATCATGATAAATAACTGATTTTGGTTCTACATAATTTTTATAACCTAGCAAATGTAGTTTCCATGCATAATCTATTTCTTCCATATATGCAAATAAAGTACTGTCAAAAGTTATTTGATTAAAAATATTCTTTCTAGTTATAAATGCACAACCTGATGCCCAAAAAATTTCAAATTGATTATCATATTGATTTGTATCAACCTCAATGGAACTAAAAATTCTTCCTCTTACAAAAGGGAAGCAAAAAATATCTAAAAATCCCCCTGACCCCCCTGCGTAATCAAATCTATCATTATTATTTATATTTTTAATTTTCGGTTGTATTGATCCAATATCTTTATAATTATCCATCATATCCACTAAGGGTTCAATCCAATTCTTTTCATGAATAGTATCATTGTTTAGGAATAAAAGAAGTTCTCCTTTAGCTTCTAGGGCTCCTTTATTACATCCACCTGCATAGCCAAGATTTTGCTCTAAAGATACAACTTTGATTTTAGGAAATTCTTTTTTTGATTTTGAGATACTTTGATCTTTTGAATTATTATCAACTACTATGATTTCATAATTTGAATAACTTGTATTATGGAGAGATTGTAAACATTTATTAAGTAAAACTTCACCATTATGATGGGGTATTATTATACTAAGTTTAACTGGTGCTTGATTCATTTTTTAAAAGATCAAGCCACCCTTTTGCTTCTTTATAGGCTTCTGGTTGACTAAAATTATCATTTAATGAAATCCAATTTTCAATAATATCAATTGCTTCTTTATATCTACCCGTTTGACTAAGATAAACAACAAGCATCCTACTAAACTCCCATCTTGTAGGATAATTTTGAATCATTTTTTTAATATACTCTTCACCTTCAATAATTGTATGAGAATCCATCAAAAGGACAGATGAAATATCATAGTGATCTTGTATAGTTAAATCTTTGCGATTCATTAAATCTTGCATATAAAAATTAAATTTATCTTTATTTCCTGCCATTGCAAATAATCTTGCTACCGTTAATTGATAATCACTATGAAGGATTGGTATTGTATTAATTGGTATCGATTTATCCATTGATAAAAGAATGTCATTAGCCTCATCTAATTGGTCTTGATATATCAATTCTTGGGCAGATTGTAAGAATGGGGATCTGAAATTTTGTGTCATTCTAATGATATCTTTACTAAAATAAACCTCTTCATTATTAAGGTTTCTATATCTGTATATACCCTTATTTTCTTTGATAGCTTTAATATAATCATCAGAGTTTTTAATATGATTATCATAATCATTAGTTTCAGAAATAAACTGAATTGTTTTTTCAACATTTAGTTGTGGACTCTCTGATGGATCTAAATTTTCTTTACCTGTGAACTTATAAACGAGTCCTTGCATTTCTAGATATTTATCGAGCCCTAGCATACTATTATGAGACACTGTAACTGCAAAATAAATAGGACGATCAATTGGCATATCATTTATTAACTGAAGAATCATTACATCTTGAACTCTAAGGTAAGCATTGCTAATAGTAGGATTCAGTTTAAAATTAATTTCTTTTGAATTATCTCTAATACCATTGTTATTGTAATCAGTAAATACCTCGCCAAAATCATACACTCCATTATTATTTTTATCTTCAAAAGATTCATATAAACATTTAATCGAAGTATTTGTTTGCTTCCACGGAAGTATTCCATATTTACTAATATCGTATTTTATGCCTCGCTCTTGTAGTTTTTTAGTCATATCATCTATTTCTGATGTCCACAGATTCAAAGCATATGCAGTGGCATTAATTGGTTCTATTAAATTAATAGCTTCATCACTTAGTGAAATAGGAAGTTTATGACCTTGGTTTTTTAATTGATCAATATACCATGCTGTATTTAATAAGCTTAAATTAACAACACGTACATCGGTTCGAATATTTTCAACTTCTTGAAGGTACCATAACGGAAAGGTGTCATTATCTCCATTAGTAAATAAAATAGAATTAGGTTCACATGAATTAAGAAAGTTGTATGCATAATCCCATGCAACGTAGTTTCCAGATCTATTATGAGATTTGTAATCAGTAGCAAGCATATTTATAGGCATTACTATTAGCATAATAATTGGAATGATAAATGAAGGTAATTTTATATTTTTACTTGAAATAAAATTATTTATTCTATCTATTAGGGCATATAAACCAATTCCAATCCAAATAGAAAACGCAAAGAAATTTCCTACATACGAATAGTCTCTTTCCCTAGGTTGAGCATCATGCTGATTTAAATATAATATCAGGACTATTCCGGTAGCTAAGAATAGTGATAATATGGAAAGAGCTCTAAGGTAATCTTTCCTTAGATGATAAATAAATCCTATTAATCCTAATATAAAAGCAAATGGGATTATGTATCTAAACGGATTAATACCCTCTAAATATTTAGGTGATAATAGTTTCCCAATGGAATTTGGTTGAATGGGCTTTGCTCTAATTTCCCAATTCCAATTTGTATCATCAACTGAACTTTTTCCTATAAATTGCCATGCAAAATATCTAAGATACATTTCTCCAATTTGATAACTAAATACAAAGTCCATTATTTCAGATATTGTTGGCTGTTCTTTTTTTCGCAAATATTCTTCCTTGAATCTTATAGGATCATTTATTTGAGATACATTTTTTGGAGGATTTATATATCTTTTCCAATGATTGTGAGAGCTATTTTGTATAGCAGCTACAGGGTCAAATGAATTGACAGCCCCATATTGATCTCTATTTATATACGAAAGAAATTCGGTTGGAGTATTAGGGCTATTTTCATTTATTGATGGGTTTTGTGATGCTCTTATAAAAATAGTAGCATAACTACTATAGCCTATTAAGATCATTATTATACATGAAAATATAGTAGCTAAGCTTTTATGAGAAATTTTTATAAAATAAAAGGTTACTAGAACCACAATAAAATAAATAGTAATAGGTACCCACAATGATTGCATGCTATTTCCAATTATAGGAAGTCCCTTAATAATGACTTGGTAAATCATTGCAAATACTAAAAATGATAAAAAAGCTATATATAAAATATTTTTAAATAAAATTTTATAATCAATTTCATTCAAGCTAGGTGATCTTGTTTTATTATAAAATAAAATGAAAATGATACATGGTATAGCTAATAAATTTAAAATATGGATGCCTGTAGCTAGACCCATCATATAAGAAATTAAAATAAGATATTTTATACTATTAGTATTAAATGGCCTTTCATCCCACTTCAAAGCTAGCCAAATTACAATGGATGTAAAAAATGTTGATAATGCATATACTTCAGATTCAACTGCATTAAACCAGTGAGAGTCTGTTACTGCAAATGTTAATGCTCCAATGATTGCACAGTATTCAATTAATTTTTGTTTTTCAGGTTTATCATCAATGAACCTTTTTAAAAAAAGAACAATAATTAGATATAAAAACATTACAGAAAAAGCACTTGCAATAGGGGACATTAAGTTAACTCGTGCACCAATATCATCAAATGTTGGCAAATTAGAAAATACATTTCCTAAGAGGAGGAAAAGAGGTGTTCCTGGTGGATGAGGAACTCCAAGAGTAACTGAGCAAGCAATAAATTCACCACAATCCCAAAATGAAGTTGTTGGGGCCATAGTTAGAAGATATATAAAAAATGGTATGAAAAAACTTAATAAAGTGAATAGAAAATGTCTATTTATCTTCTTCTTCATTTTTACTATCTTCAGTTTCTTTATCTGATTTATTATTATCTTTTGAAGCTATAAAGTTCATCCTCAATTCATTGATTGATTGATCAATGATTTTAGTTTCTTCATCGCTAATATTTCCCTTAGTCTTATCCTTGAGCATCACTATCATATCAATTGTTAATGAAGCAGCCTCTAAATCAATATTAATTTCATCAGTCATTGGATTTTTAATTTTTCCTAATTGCATCCATGCCTGAGTTACAAGTGAACTACATAGTCCCATAAAAAGTTGTGTATTTTTATTTTCATCCATAATTAATTATCCTATATCTATAAATTCAAGCATATTACTATACCTATATATTAGTTCATTTTTAATATTTTTATGCTCGGGATTTTTTAATTCACAGTCATCCTGAACAATATCAAATGCAAGGTTACGAGCAAATTTGATTATATCTAAATCTTTAGAAATATCTGCAATTTTTGTTTTTAAATAACCATGCTGCCTTTTTCCAAAAAACTCTCCCGGACCTCTTAACTTTAGATCCTCATCTGATATTTTAAAACCATTTAGAGTATTTTCCATAACTTTTAATCGATGATTGGCTATTGGTGTATTTTTTCGTTGGACCAAAATACAATAACTTTGTTGCGTACCACGACCAATTCTTCCTCTTAGTTGATGTAATTGAGTAAGTCCAAACCTTTCTGAGTTTTCTATTATCATTACTGTAGCATTAGGATTATCTATTCCAACTTCAATTACAGTGGTACTGACTAATAAGTTAATTTCTCCATTAATAAATTTATCCATTTGAACATCACGTTCATCTTTTTTCATCTTTCCATGTATGTATCCAATTTTATAATCTTGAAAAATATTATTCTTTATATTTTCATAGCCTGTTTGCGCTGCTTCTAAATCAAGACTTTCTGATTCTTCAATAATTGGAAATACTATGTAACATTGTCTTTTTTCTTTCATTTCTTTTTTGATGAACTCATAAATGGATTCTAATCTATCTTCATTTACAATTTTTGTTATAATTGGGATTCTATTTTTTGGAAGTTCGTCAATAATAGATATATCCATATCACCATGGAGTGTCATAGATAAAGTTCTAGGTATAGGGGTAGCTGTCATTGCAAGGACATTAGGATTTTTAGACTTTTTAATTAACATTTTTCTATGTTCAACTCCAAATCTATGTTGCTCATCAATAATGGCAAGACCAAGGTTTTTAAAATTGATTTTTTCTTGTATTAACGCATGAGTCCCAATAATAATATCTATTGCTCCAGATTTTAATCTTTCATTAATATGATCTTTATCTTTTTTATTAAGGTTACCTATCAAAAGCTCACAAGAAATTCCTACAGCATCACAATAACCTTTAAAACTATTATAATGTTGTTCACTTAAGATTTCTGTGGGTGCCATAATTGCGACCTGAGATGAATTATCTATTGCAATTCCAGCGGCGAGCAAGGCTACCACTGTTTTCCCACAACCCACATCACCTTGAATCAAACGGTTCATGGATTTTTCTGAACACAAATCATCCCTAATATCTTTTAAAACTTTAATTTGTGAATTAGTTAAGTTAAATGGAATTTGATTAAATATTTTTTTAACAAAATTATCTTTATTTGTGAATTTTATAGTTTTATTTCTTTTTAAATTTGATCGTTTTAATGCAAGAATAAGTTGTAGAAAAAAATGTTCATCAAATTTTAATCTATATATAGCATTATCAAGTTTTCTTTGATTTTCTGGTTTGTGTATATTTTCAAGAGCTGAGTTTAAATTTATAAGTCCATTAGATTTTAATATTTTACTACTGTAAAAATCAGATATAGATGATTTTGATTTCTCAATTGCACTATTTAGTAATCTCCTAAATCCTCGACTATCTATTCCAACTGATTTTAAATCAGTATTTGATGGATAGATTGATATTATTTTTCCAGTGTTAATAGGATCTTCATTATCATCTAGCATATCAAATTCTGGATGAATCAATCTAAAACCATTATAAAATTCAATTTTACCATATACAGCTATAGTTTCATTCAAGCTAAACTTTTCTGATATCCAGCTCAGACCTCGGAACCAAATACACTTTAAAGTTCCACTACCGTCATTTATAGTTATTTCAAAAAATCTTCTTTTTCTAGCTTGTTTTATATCTAGTGAAATTATTTTTCCTACAATCATTCCCTGGACTCCAATTTGGAGCTTATTTATATGTAAAATTTTGGTTCTATCTATATACTTTCTAGGAAAATGATATAGCAAATCATCTATAGTTTCTATTCCGGATTTTTTTAATTTAGCTGATCTTGTAGGTCCTACGCCTTTGAGGTATGTTATCTCTGTATCAAGTTTTATTATTGGAAAGTTCCTATATCTTTAAATTAATGAATCTAAATTATTTTGTAGAATATCTAACTCGGTGTCATAACGCTTTTTTTTGTTTTTTTCGTGGTTTACTATATCATCAGGAGCATTATCCACAAATTGCTTATTGTTAAGCTTATTATTTACTGCATTTAAGCGCCCTTTCAGATTTTCAATTTGCACATTAAGTCTATCTATCTCTTTATTAATATCTATTAAATCTTTTAATGGAATATATATTTCCATATTACCAATAACGATTGTTGTTGATTTAGGAGGCTTTGAAATATTTTTATCAGTTTCAATACTAGTTACTTTTACAAGTCTTTCTAAATAAATTTCATAACTCTTTAGAATTTGAGATGTATTATCATCAACTTTACAAAATAGCGATATCTCTTTTTTAGGTGATATTGAAAAGTTTGCCTTAATATTTCTTACTGATGAGATAAGCTTCATAATTGTAGATATTTCATCTTCAATTTGATTATTAATTTTCTTTTCATCGGATTTTGGCCATTCTGCATTGATGAGCATTTTATTGTCATTAAAGTGAGACCAAATTTCTTCAGTGATAAATGGACAATAAGGATGCATTAGCTTTAAAGTTGTTTCTAAAACATAAAGAGAAACTTTTTGAGCGATAATTTTATCCTTCTCATCATCTCCATAGAATCTAGATTTTGAAAACTCAATATACCAATCACAAAAGTTTTTATAAACAAAATCATATATAGATTTCACAGCATCATTTAACCTATAATTAGTATAAGCATTTTCTACTTCTAAAATTGTTGAATTAAGTTTTGATAAAATCCATTTATCCGTTATATCAAAATCTTTGGAATCTATAGAAGATATATCACTATTAATTGTTTTATCAATATTCATTTCTACGAATCTCGCAGAATTCCAAACTTTATTCATGAAATTTCTTCCATGTTCAATTTTTTCTTCAGAAAATAGAATATCTAAGCCCTGTGGGGCAATGAGTAGTAGCCCCACTCTCAGTGCATCTGAACCATATTTGTCCATTAAATCAATTGGATCAGGAGAGTTGCCTAAAGATTTACTCATTTTTCGGCCTTTTTCATCTCTTATTAATCCATTGAAATAAACGTTACTAAAAGGAATTTCTTGTTTAAAGTATAGTCCAGCCATTATCATTCTAGCTACCCAGAAGAAAATAATATCTGGACCGGTTACCAAGTCTTGAGTCGGATAATGTTTTTCTAGATCCTTAGAATCTTGAGGCCACCCTAAAGTAGCAAAAGGCCATAACCATGAGCTAAACCAAGTATCAAGGACATCCTCTTCTTGAACCCAACCTTCTTCATTGGGAGCTGTAATGCCGCAATAAATTTCATCATTTTTATACCACACAGGTATTCGATGACCCCACCAGAGTTGTCTAGAAATACACCAATCTTTAATATTATCTAGCCAATGATAGTAAGTTTTTGTCCATCGTTCTGGATAAAACTTCACTTCACCTTTTTTAACACAATCAATGGCTGGTCCAACTAATTTTTCCATATTTACAAACCATTGTTTTGATATATATGGCTCTACAACAGCATCAGTTCTTTCAGAATGACCTACCTTATGAACGTAATCTTCAATTCTATCAATGAGACCTAAGTCTTCCATAGTTTCAACTACTAGCTTTCTTGCGCCTAATCTATCTTTTCCAATAAATAAGTCTGGGACTTTATCATTTAATGTTCCATTTGGATTTAAAATATTTATAGTATCTAAATTATTTCTTTGACCCATATCAAAATCATTGGGATCATGAGCTGGAGTAACTTTTACAGCTCCTGTACCAAACTCTTTATCTACATACGAATCAGAGAAAATTGGAATCTCTCTATTTACTATTGGAAGAATCACACACTTTCCAATTAGATGTTGATATCTCTCATCAGTTGGGTTTACAGCAATACCCGTATCACCAAGCATTGTTTCAGGTCTCGTCGTAGCAACGATAATATGCTCTTCGCTATCTTTTATTGGATATTTAAAATGCCATAGGTGACCACTGATTTCTCTATGAATAACCTCTTCATCTGATAAGGCAGTTTGTCCTTTGGGGTCCCAATTTATTATTCGTTCACCTTTGTAAATCATTCCATCATTATATAAGTCAACAAATACTTTAGTTACTGCTTCGCTATATTCAGGATCCATCGTAAAAGTAGTTCTAGACCAGTCACAAGATGCACCTAATCGTTTTAATTGGGTTAGGATAGTATTTCCATATTTTTCCTTCCACTGCCATGCATGTTTTAGAAATTCTTCTCTGCCTATTTCTTTTTTATCAATACCTTCTTTTTTTAACATTTGAGTCACTTTAGCTTCAGTTGCTATAGAAGCATGATCTGTGCCAGGAAGCCACAAAGTTCTTTTACCTTGCATTCTTGCCTTTCTAACAAGCACATCTTGAATTGTATTATTAAGGATATGTCCTATATGCAAAATCCCCGTAACATTTGGCGGAGGAATCATAATTGTAAAAGATTCTTTATCTCCTTTAGGAGAAAAACAATCAGAATCTTCCCATATTTTATACCATTTCTGTTCTACGCTAGAAGGTTGATATGAAGTTGATATTTCTTTTTTATTCATAAAATACTATATGTCATATAAAGATTAAATTATTTAACTTTATATTAATTAAAATTTATTAATGATGAACAGGTATAATTTTACATATATAATCCCAATGTTGTTAATGTTTTTTGGTTGTAATGAAAATATTAATGGATGTTTAGATATTAATGCTTGCAATTACAATGTTAATGCAAATCATGATGATGGATCTTGTCAATATCCAGAACAGTCTAGTGATTGGAATATCCAAATTATAGCTTCAATGAACCCTTGGACAGTACTCGACTCTATTTTTGATGAAAATAATATTTTTGGTGTTTCAAGTAGCAGCTACGATGATAATGATTCAATGGATACACCTGAGCCCCCACCTGCACCAGGAAATTGGATATCAGGATATTTTTATCATCCAGAGTGGGACTCAATTTTTGGAGATAAATTTACCCAAGATTATAAATCAAATGAATTTTGTGACTTAAAAGAATGGGAGTTTAATGTAGAAGCTAATAGTTCAGGTCCTTTAGAATTATTATTTTTATTCAACAATGTTCCTGACAGTTTAGAATTAGAATTGATACATGATGAAAATATTAGCCTGAGTGATAGTTTGATTTTAAATTTTTTCTTAGAAGAAAATATGACAAAAGAATTTTTAATAAAAGTTTCAGTTAAT
>CEUH01051018.1_pt1 | contig 15627 bp, 14 predicted proteins | sample 356461 | NCBI WGS metagenome assembly CEUH01 (sample SAMEA2623275, study PRJEB7988) | marine metagenome | isolation source: saline water (ENVO:00002010), including
ACTCTTTGTCTTTCAGTTGAATAGATAGATCTGTAATTTTAAACAACGTCATGTTCAAAAACTATGTGAAAAAATAAAAAAAACATCGCAGAAAAACAACTAAATATTTGATTTACAACACATTAAAAACAAAAATAATAATGAATGGGGATGGTTTTATAGTTTTTTGTTAATTGAAATTTTTTTTATAATCTCTTAATTTTTAAACAAATAATCCTCTATGTTTGACAACAGTATTAACTAAAAAAATTAATTATGGACAATGTATTTAAGTACTTTAACGGGTTTTTTAAAGGATTAACTGGATTAATCATGACTATTTTAGGTCTTGGAATTGCAGCTACTTTCCTTTACGGACAAGACGCTATTAGAGAAGAGTTAAACATCGATGTTATTAACAATATTACTGGAGTTATTGATGGTTTAGCATCTAGCGGGTTTGTAGGTTTAATCGGAATATTAATTGTGTGGAACTTACTAACTTCTAAGTAATTAAATTGATTATTTTAAAATAGCCCATCTTTTCTAAAGTTGGGCTATTTTTATATTTACCACAGCAAATTAAAATGTCAACTATAAATATATGAACAAATTATTTGATAAGATAATAACACTTTTAAAAAGATGTATAGAGATATCTTTATATTTTTTATGCTTTGGAGTTATCGTACAACTTTTGATTAATGACACTATTCTTGGGTGGGACCCAGTTTCTAATATTCAAAACACAGGTACATCATTTATTGGTGTTTTAGCCTTTGTTGTTTTGTATCTTCTTTTTGTTCGAAAGGGCAGCTAGTGAGCGCTTAACCAATTTTCTCCTACACCTATATCCACCACTAGGGGAACGTTTAAATTGATTGCCCCTTCCATTTCTTCTTTTATTATACTTCTAAGCAAACTTTCTTCCTTTTTGTACATATCAAAAACTAGTTCATCATGAACTTGCATTGTCATTTTTGACTTCAGCTTATTTTTTATCAATTGTTTTTCTATATTGATCATCGCAACCTTAATTATATCAGCTGCTGTTCCTTGAATTGGAGTATTGATTGCGTTTCGCTCGGCCATTGCTCTAATCATACCGTTTTTAGAGTCAATATCTCTTAAAAATCTTTTTCTACCTAATAGCGTTTGAGTATATTTAGTTTTCTTAGCATTTTCTATAGAAAAATTCATATATTCTTTGATATTTGGAAATTCGTAAAAATAATTTTCGATTATTTTTTTTGCATCTTTTCTGCTAACACCAATATTTTGTGACAAACCAAATGCTGAAATTCCGTAAATTATTCCAAAATTAACTGCTTTAGCACTGGAGCGCATTGTTTTATCTATTTTATCTTTTGGAAGATTGTAAACTTTTGATGCTGTTGCTACATGTATATCTTCGTTTTTCTTGAATGCAGATATCATAGCAGGATCTTTGCTCAAAGAAGCCATAATTCGAAGTTCTATTTGAGAATAGTCTGCCGCCAAAATTAGATAGTTTGAATTTTTTGGTACAAATGCTTCTCTAACCTTCATACCTAAATCAGTACGTATTGGAATATTTTGAATGTTTGGCTTTGTTGAAGAAAGTCGACCTGTTGAAGTTACAGATTGGTTAAATGTAGTATGAATTCGACCTGTATCAGTATTAATAAGTGCCGGTAAAGCCTCAACGTAGGTAGATAAAATTTTTTTAATGGTTCTAAAGCTTAAAATATCATTAATAATCGGATGAGCGTTTTTATATTTGATCAGCTCTTCTTCAGATGTTGCGTATTGACCAGACTTTGTTTTTTTTGGTTTTTCACTTAGATTCATTTTTTCAAATAAAACCTCTCCAAGTTGTTTTGGAGATGTAACATTAAATTGGATATCAGCATGCTTAATGATTTCACTTTCTAAAAAAATTAATTTTTTATTAAGTTCAGAGCTAAATTCTAATAATCTATCAGTGTTTATAGCGATTCCCTCAAGCTCCATACTGGCCAAAACCTCTATCAAAGGCATCTCAACTTGATTAAAAAGTTCTAATAAATTATTTTTTAATAAGTCAACATTCAAGAGATCCTGCAATTTTAAAATTACTTCCGCATTATTACATGCGTAGATTGAAACAATTTTTTCATCTATATCAAAAAAACTTAAAATATTTTTTCCTTTTCCAATAATATCACTCTGTTCCTGTATTGAGATGTTAAGATAGTGTTCTGATATTATATTTAGCGAGCTTCTTGTGTCAGGATTTATGAGATGATTAGCAATTTCTACATCAAATAAATTTCCTTTTATTTCTATTTCAAGTGATTTAAGAATTTTAATACTAGATTTAATGTCATAACCAACCTTAATAATTTCTTTATGCTCGAAAATAGTTTTCAAAAAAAGAATAGTGTTAGAATTTATTCTGTAATAAAAATTATGCGAAGAACAGGTCATAGCAACTCCTAAAATCTTGTTGCGAACCCTATTGCAAGAAACAATTGAAAATCCAATCTTTTTTTTACTTAAAATTTTATCAAGATGAAGTTTAAGATCAGTTTTTTTATCTACTATGGAGAATGATTTTTTTGACAATATCTTGTTAGTTAGCTCTTGCTGAGAAAATAAATCAATTTGTGTATTTAAAGTGCTTTTGGTTGCATTCTCATAACTTTTTTCAACACCTCCGACAGAACTATTTTTAGAAATTTTAGCAAATCTATTAATGAGTGTCCTGAATTCTAGTTCGACAAAAAGAGCTTCTAATTTGTTTAAATCTGGCTGTTCGTAAATCAAATCCTTTTCATTTAGATCTATCTCAACATTAGTTATAATTGTGACTAAATCTTTACAAAGAAGACCAATTTCTTTAGAAGAATTAATAGTATCTTTCATTTTACCAGACAAGGAATGACTGTTTTCAAACAGACCTTCTATTGAGCCAAACTCTTTTAAAAACTTCTGAGCTGTTTTTTCTCCAACACCAGCAATTCCAGGTATATTGTCTGCAGAATCACCCATCATTGCTAGGAAATCAATTACTTGATCAACTCGATCGATTTTAAATTTTTCTAAAACTTCAGTGATCCCCCAAACAGAAGTATTTTGCCACTTATTTCCTGGACGAAACATAAATATATTTTCAGAAACAAGTTGGGCAAAATCCTTATCAGATGTCATCATGTAGGTTTTGTAGCCTTTCTTTTCTGCTTTTTTTGCTAGAGTACCAATTACATCATCTGCTTCATATCCATCCTTATATATTTTAGGAATATTATATGCGTCAAGTAATTTGTCTATGTAGGGTAAAGCATGCTTTATTCCTTCAGGCATTGATTGTCGATTGGCTTTATAGTCTGGGTACTTTTTATGTCTTTCTGTTGGAACGCTTCTATCAAACACAACTCCTATGTGTGAAGGCTTTTGATTTTTTATTACATCATTCAAAGTATTTGTAAAGCCATAAATGGCAGATGTATCAAGTCCTTTTGAATTTATTCTAGGGTTTTTAATAAAGGCAAAGTATGCTCTGTAAATTAACGCAAACCCATCAAGCAAAAATAATTTTTTAAAGTTAGCCATTGGAACGTAAAAATACAATTAATCTATTTGAAATGTTTAATTTTACACTACAATTAAGTATGAAAAAAAATCACTCAAAAACATATTGGTTTCTTTTACCATTCCTTTTTCTGAGTATAATGTGGATAGTAAAAATTGTAGAATTTCATTATAACATAACATTAGTCAGTTATGGGGTGTTACCAAAGAAGATTGAAGGGTTAAAAGGAATTTTTTTTTCACCATTTATTCATAAGGATTTTACACATTTAATTAATAATACTTTCCCAATATTAATTTTAGGAATCTTACTTTTTTTTACATATAAAAAAACAGCACTAAGTATTTTTTTTTGGTTGTTTTTTATTTCGGGTTTTTGGTTATGGATAATAGGCAGGCCTTCTTACCATATCGGTGCTAGTGGTATTATTTATTCGTTAGCTTCTTTTTTATTTTTTAGTGGAGTGTTTAGTAAAAACAGGCAGTTAATAGCTATAAGTTTAGTTATTATATTTTCTTACGGATATCTTATTTGGGGGATTTTTCCGATTAATTCAAATATTTCGTGGGAAGGCCACCTAACAGGCCTTTTAGCGGGTTTGTTAGTAGCATTTTTTTATAAAAACAGCGGGCCTGAAGAAAAAAAATATGATTGGGAGCTAGAGGAGGAAGAATCTAATGATGGTACTACGAATAAAGAAATAGAGATAAACTATATAATCAGAAAAAAAAATTAATTATTTTTTTTTATAACTCCCCAGTTTGAGCTATACCATGCTCTTTCGTGAAAATAATATAAAATCATTTTTGTGACTAATTCCAAGGCTCCAACCTTCAAGCCAATCATTGCGTCGCCACTTACTAACCATCCTAAAACCATTGTGTCTAACGTGCCAATAATTCTCCATGTTATTGTTTTTGCAATATGTCTCTTTCTGTTAATTTTAACCTTATTCATATTGTGTTAATTTTAAATTATTAAGCAAATATAAAAAGTTATTACTATTCATTAAACGTATTATAGCCGATAAAAATTGTATTTTTGTACTAATGAAAAATATTAGAAATTTTTGCATAATAGCTCATATTGATCATGGAAAATCTACACTTGCAGATAGGCTGTTAGAATTTACTGGAGCAGTCACTGAAAGAGAGCTCGAAGCCCAATTACTTGACAATATGGATCTTGAAAAAGAGAGAGGTATAACCATAAAAAGTCACGCTATACAGATGCAGTATGTTTTTGCCTCTGAAAGTTATGTTTTGAACTTAATTGACACCCCCGGTCATGTTGATTTTTCATATGAAGTGTCTAGGTCTATTGCTGCATGCGAGGGAGCTCTATTAATTGTTGATGCTGCACAAGGAATTCAAGCTCAAACTATATCAAATTTATATTTAGCTTTAGAGCACGATTTGACCATCATACCTGTTCTAAATAAAATAGACCTTCCTTCAGCAGAGCCAGATGTTGTAATTGATCAAATTGTTAACTTAATTGGTTGCGAAATTCAAGAAGTGATTCCAGCAAGTGCTAAAACAGGAGAAGGTATTGAAACTATTTTAGACGCCATTATAAAAAGAATGCCTCCTCCCTCAGGCGATATTAATGCCCCATTGCAAGCAATGATTTTTGATTCTGTTTATAACACATTTAGAGGCGTGGAGGCTTATTTCAAAGTTATTAATGGTTCAATAAAATCAGGTCAAAAAGTTAAGTTTATGGCAACTGAAATGGAATATTATGCAGATGAAATAGGAGCTTTAAAACTTAAACAATCCCCAAGAAAGGAACTCAAAGCTGGAGAAGTTGGTTATATAATATCTGGAATCAAATCTGCTGTAGAAGTAAAAGTAGGAGACACCATAACATCTGTAGAGACCCCAGCTACGGAGGCCGTCAAAGGCTTTGAAGAGGTAAAACCAATGGTGTTTGCTGGAATTTATCCTGTCGATACTGAAGATTTCGAAGAGTTAAGAAGCTCTATGGAGAAGTTACAACTTAATGATGCATCTCTAACTTATGAACCTGAATCATCCACCGCATTAGGATTTGGTTTCAGGTGTGGGTTTTTAGGAATGTTACACATGGAAATTATACAAGAAAGATTGGAGCGAGAGTTCAACATGACAGTTATTACAACAGTTCCAAATGTATCATATTACGCATACACTAAGACAAAGCAAAAAATTGAAATACATAACCCCTCAGATTATCCTGACCCTAGTGTACTAGAAAATGTTGAGGAGCCGTATATACGAGCACAAATTATAACAAAATCTGATTTCATAGGGCCAGTAATGAGCTTATGTATTGAAAAAAGAGGCGAGCTGAAAAATCAGGTTTATTTAACTACAGATAGAGTGGAATTAACTTTCGAAATGCCTCTTGGCGAAATTGTGTTTGATTTTTACGATAATTTAAAGTCAATTTCAAAAGGTTATGCATCTTTTGACTACACTCCAATTGAATACAGAGTGTCAGTTTTGGCTAAATTAGATATTTTATTAAACGGAGACCCAGTAGATGCATTATCTGCCTTGGTTCATAAGACAAACTCATACACTCTAGGAAAAAAACTATGTTCAAAATTAAAAGAGTTGATTCCTAGACAACAATTTGATATTGCCATTCAGTCAGCAATAGGATCAAAAATTATTTCCAGAGAAACTGTAAAAGCTTTAAGAAAAGACGTGACTGCAAAATGTTACGGAGGAGATATTTCAAGAAAAAGAAAGTTGTTAGAAAAGCAAAAGAAAGGTAAAAAAAGAATGAGACAAGTTGGAAATGTAGAAATACCACAAGCAGCATTTTTATCTGTTTTAAAATTAGATCAATAGACATGGGACGAGCATTTGAATTTAGAAAAGCTAGAAAGTTAAAACGATGGTCAAAAATGTCTAAAACCTTTACTAGAATTGGAAAAGATATTGTAATTGCTGTTAAGGAGGGAGGGCCAAATCCAGAAACTAACTCAAGGCTAAGGCAGGTGATGCAAAATGCAAAATCAGCAAATATGCCTAAAGAAAATGTTATACGAGCAATTAAAAAAGCAAGTGATAAAAGTACTTCGAATTACAATGAGATTTCTTTAGAGGGTTATGCTCCTTTTGGAGTTGCAATTTTTGTTGAATGCGCAACAAATAATAATAACAGAACGGTAGCAGATGTTAGGTCATATTTTTCAAAATGTGACGGAGAATTAGGCACGAATGGATCTTTAGAGTTTCTTTTCAGCAGAAAAGGAGTATTCACATTTGAAAAAAAACAATTCAACATAGATCTTGAGGAATTAGAAATGCAATTAATAGATGGCGGACTAGAAGAGCTTTGCATTGAAGAGGATTATCTTATAGCATACTGTGATTATATGGATTTTAAAAATATGCAACAAAAACTTGAGGGCTTAGCAGTGCAAGTAGACAGTTCTGAGTTAAACCGGATTCCAAACAGCCTTAAAAAATTAAATATTGATCAAGCAAAAAAAGTATTAAGGCTTATAGACCTTCTTCAAGAAAATGATGATGTACAACAGGTATTTCATAATATGGAAATTACAGATGAAATATTAAATTTAATGGAAAATTAAAAATATGAATGTATTAATTTTAGGTAGCGGTGGACGAGAACATGCGTTGGCATGGAAAATTGCTAAAAGCAGTAGTTGTAACAAATTATATATTGCACCAGGTAATGCTGGCACAGATGAATTAGGGATCAATGTTGCTATAGATGTGAATAATTTTGAGAACATTAGAAATGTAGTAATTTCTAAACAGATAAACATGGTTGTTGTTGGCCCAGAAGACCCTTTAGTAAACGGAATATTTGATTATTTTCAAAATGATGATGAATTAAGGTCAATTTCAATTATAGGGCCGTCAAAGCAAGGAGCAAAACTAGAAGGAAGCAAGATGTATGCCAAGCAATTCATGCATAAATATAATATACCAACAGCAAAATATAAGTCATTTGAATCCAAAGATCTTGAAAATGGATATAATTTTTTAGAAAGTTTAAAGCCTCCGTACGTGTTAAAAGCAGATGGTTTAGCCGCAGGAAAAGGGGTTTTAATTCTTGATAATTTAGACGAAGCAAAAAAAGAGCTAAAATCTATGTTAATAGACAAGAAGTTTGGAACTGCTTCTAATACTGTTGTAGTTGAAGAGTTTTTGGAAGGCATAGAGCTATCTGTTTTTGTTTTAACAGATGGAGAGACTTATAAAATTCTTCCAACTGCCAAAGATTACAAAAGAATAGGAGAAGGAGATACCGGTTTAAATACTGGTGGCATGGGGGCAGTCTCTCCCGTTCCATTTGCAGATAGGTTTTATTTGGAGAAAATAGAAAGAGAGATAATCAAACCAACAATAAATGGTATTAGACAAGAGAACATCACATATAAAGGATTTATATTTTTTGGGCTTATTGATGTGAATGGTCAGCCCAAAGTCATAGAATACAATGTTAGAATGGGAGACCCAGAAACAGAGGTGGTAATACCTAGAATCACATCGGATTTGTTAAATTTGTTTAAAGGAATAGATGATGGAACTTTTTCTGAAAAAGATTTACATGTGTCAAAACAAAAAGCAGCAACAGTAATGCTTGTATCTAAAGGATACCCAGAGTCTTATTCTAAAGGATTTGAAATCACTTGTAAAAAAGATATCAAAAACAGCATCTTGTTTCATGCAGGAACAACAATAAAAGATAAGAGGATAATAACAAATGGCGGTAGAGTTTTAGCCGTAACATCATTATCAGAAACAATTCAAAATGCTGTCGAATCTAGTTATGAAAACATTAAAAATATTGACTTTACAGGAAAAAAATACAGAAAAGATATTGGTTATGACTTATAATTTTGCGTGTTCCTCATTGTTTTTTCTGTGCTGAATCATTTTAGCCGTCCATAACACTAAAAAAACAGAAATAATAATTATGTAAAAATAATTTAGAGCGTTGCCTATTTTTTCTACAAAGTTAAATATTATGTTAAAAAAATCAGCAATTGCATAAAAGATAGAGTTCATATTTTTTATATTTTACGCTCACAAAGTTAAAATTTTTTTCTTAGCTAATGCCTTTAAAACACTTAATAAATCCAAAGCCATCAATTTTGATTTTCTTTTTAGTATTTTGTGTTATAATTAATTCAACACCAATATTAGTAAACGTAGAAAACATAAATAACCTATATAGTTCAATAGGGCTTAGTAAATACTTAGTTTTTTTATTATCAATCCTTATTCCTTTTTTTATTGGTAATGGTTTGAATAATATGATATACGAAAAAAATGTGCTAAAAAAAGAAAGCGTTGTAATTAGCTTTGTTTATGTGGCATTAACAGCACCATTTTTCAAAAGCATACATTTAGGGATTGCATCGTTACTAATATTATTTTTGTTTAGTAGTATGATAGATGGGTATCAAAAAGAACAACCCTTTTCTCAGTATTTTAACTCCTCTTTTATCTTAGGCGTGCTTATACTTTTTCTCCCCAACCTAATTTTCTTGCTGATGCTATTATATATTAATGGGATTAACTATAGTAATTTAAACCTTCGTTCAATTTTAATTACAATTTTAGGATTAATTATTCCTTATACTTTTTATTGTATGTATTTATTTTTGTTCGATAAAGAGATAATTATTCCTTTTGATTTTGACACTTCTATTTTAGAAGTGCAAAATTTAACATTGACATTGTATCAAAAGAGTTGGTTAATAATATTATTTGTAATTTCTCTTTTTTCATTTATGGAGTTATTTATTTGGCTATATAAAAAGAGTATCAAATCTAGAAAGACCTTTATGACCATAATTTGGTTTTTCATTATTACAATATTCATTTCATTTGCTTTTGATTATAGATATATATATATCGCAATGATGCCATTAACTATTATTCTGTCTAATTTTTTTGTTTACACAAATAGCAGATTAATTGCAAATGCATCATTTTTGTTATTACTAATATCTTCTTTGTTTTATAAATTTATGATTGGTTATAATGTGTAACTTTGTAAAAAAAATATTATGAAATTTGGCGTCGTTGTTTTTCCTGGTTCAAATTGTGATCAAGATATGATTTATGTAATAGAAAGTGTATTGGGCCACCAGGTAGTAGAGTTATGGCATAAAGACATTGATCTAAAGGGAGTGGATTTTGTAGTGCTTCCAGGTGGTTTTTCGTATGGGGATTACTTAAGGTCAGGAGCTATAGCTCAATTTTCCCCAATTATGAATGAGATCATAGGTTTCGCCAACTCTGGAGGTTTCGTTTTAGGTGTTTGTAACGGATTTCAAATTCTTACAGAATGCGGGTTGTTGCCCGGAGCACTTTTGCATAATACAAGCCATAAGTTTATATGTAAAAATGTAAATTTAAAAGTGATCACTAAAGATTCAATTGTTTCCAAACTATATGATACCCCGATAATTAATATTCCGATTGCCCATGGAGAAGGAAAGTACTATTGTGATTCAAAGACGCTAATCAAACTTGAAAAAAACAATCAAATTATTTTTAAATACTGTGATGAAAATGGAAGAATTTCAGACAATTCAAATCCCAATGGATCAATAAAAAATATTGCTGGAATTTGTAATGAAGAAAGAAATGTCTTCGGAATGATGCCTCACCCAGAAAGAGCCGCCGATAAAGAATTAAGAAATCAAGATGGAAAAACTTTATTTAAAAGTATCTTGGCTTCATTATAGTAATCAAACCTTTATCCCTTACGACAACAATAATTTTAAATTTATACATATTTTTTGTTAAAGAGATATCAATATAACTATATTTTTTTTTAACAACTTAAGTTGATAAATATTTGTGATTTTTTAATGATCAAAATTGGACTTTTGAATTTTAAATTAAATATTTGTGGAGTTGTTTATCAATCCTTTTTTAAACTCTAAAATTGTTCCGTTAAAAAACCAGCGGTGTTTATTTTCGCAGCAATTTGTTAGCACTTAATTGTTGAAAAAGATTTAGACAGAGTAAATTAAAAGTCTTGTTTAGTAGTAAATTAGAACTTTTAATGCAACCTCAAATTTTTTATTATGCAAATTGAAAAAATTTATAAAAGAAATCATGCAGAAATGCCATACAAGGTTGAAAAAATAACCGAGGCTGTACTTAAAGCCATGATTTCAGTTCAAAACGGCGGACCAAAAGACGCAGAGAATATTGCCAAGCAAGTTAATACGGTTTTGGTTAAAAGAAAAATGAAAATTCCAAATTATGTGCCCAATGTAGAAGAGATTCAAGATTTAGTTGAGCAAACACTAATGAAAAGTGAATTTCTTAATGCTGCTAAGTCATACATTCTCTACAGAAATATTCAAAGCAAGAAAAGACAAAGAAACATTTTTGAAAAGAGGATAACACTTAAACCATTTGAATATCCAGAATTATATGAGTATGTCCCTGCAATCAGACACTCGTATTGGATTCACACAGAGTTTAATTTTACTAGCGATATACAAGACTTCAAAACTCGTCTTTCTGATGTTGAAAGAAGCGCTATAAAAAATGCAATGTTAGCAATTTCTCAAATTGAAGTTGCAGTAAAAAATTTTTGGGGAGACATATATCATAAGATACCAAAACCCGAAGTTGGCGCAGTAGGAGCAACTTTTGCGGAAAGCGAAGTAAGACATACCGATGCATATTCTCATCTTCTTGAGATCTTAGGATTGAATGAGGAGTTCAAAAATTTAAAGAAAAACCCTGTTATAATGAAACGAGTACGCTATTTAGATTCAGCGTTAGTAAGCTCAAAAAGCGATAATGACAAACAGTATATGGAATCAGTCCTTCTCTTTTCTTTGTTTATTGAGCATGTTTCTTTGTTTTCTCAATTTTTAATTATTATGGCTTTCAATAAGCATAAAAATATGCTCAAAGGAATCTCTAATGTAGTAGAGGCAACTTCAAAAGAAGAACAAATACATGGAGATTTCGGTATAGATTTAATTAAAATTGTAAAAAAAGAAAATCCTGAGTGGTTTGATGTTAAGTATGATTTTAAAATACAAAACATGTGCAAGGTTGCCTATGAAGCAGAAAGTGCCATTATAGATTGGATTTTCGAAAAAGGAGAAGTGGATTTTCTTCCAAAGAACCAAGTTAAAGAATTTATAAAGGATCGATTTAATAGATCTTTAGAAAGCATTGGAGTGAACAAAATATTTGAAACTAGTCCAGCAATTTTAAATGAAACTGAGTGGTTTAATGATGAGATTATTGGCACTAAACACGTCGATTTTTTTGTAAAACGATCTATTAATTACAGTAAAAAAACACAAAGTATAACAGCCCACGATTTATTTTAAAAAAATGCAAGAGATTAAAAAAAACACAACATCCAATAACACAAAATCCTCTGAAAAAAAGTCACCTTACGAGTATTTGATTAATGCGAGAAAAGAAAATTCTGCAGAAAAAACACGATCTTCAGATTTCAGTTGGTTAACTCAACATAGTAGAGATTTTTTATCAGCAGGTTATGTTGCAGAAGGCGTAAGACCAGAGGAAAGAATAAGAGAAATAGCTAACAGAGCAGAAGAAATTCTAGGAATTAAGGGTTTTGGAGATAAATTTTATGGTTATATGCAAAAAGGATTCTATTCTTTATCGTCCCCTGTTTGGTCAAATTTTGGAAAAAAAAGAGGCCTGCCAATTAGCTGTTTTGGTTCAAATATTTCTGACGATATGGGTAATATACTTTATACGCAATCGGAAGTTGGTATGATGTCAAAATTAGGAGGGGGAACATCAGGCTATTTTGGAAACATTCGTCACAGAGGGGCAAGTGTAAAAAATAATGGAGAGGCATCAGGATCTGTTCATATAATGCAGCTGTTTGAAACTATGGTTGATGTTGTTAGCCAAGGATCAGTAAGGAGAGGAAGATTTTCACCGTACCTACCAATAGAACACAATGATATTTCTGAATTTTTAGATATTGGAACTGAAGGAAATCCAATTCAAGAGCTAACTCATGGTGTTTCAGTAACAGATAAGTGGCTACAAGACATGATAGATGGTGATATGGATAAACGTGAAATTTGGGCAAAAGTTTTGCAAAGAAGAGGAGAAATAGGATATCCGTATATATTTTTTAAAGATAATGCAAATAATGGCGCTCCGGAGGTTTACCAAAAAAATAACTACAGTGTAAATGCAAGTAATTTATGTACAGAAATCATGTTGCCTTCAAATGACAAATGGTCATTTGTTTGTTGTCTTTCATCATTAAATGTTTTGCATTATGATGAATGGAAAGACACTGATGCCGTAGAAACGATGATTTTTTTCTTGGATGCTGTAATTAGTGAGTTTGTAGAAAAGCTAGAAGTGTATAAAGACTCTCCTGATCTTGACGATCAACAAACCTTTTTGTTTATGAAAAGAGCATATAATTTTGCAAAAGAACACAGAGCACTAGGGCTAGGAGTGCTAGGATGGCATTCATTTTTGCAATCTAAAATGCTCCCATTTAACAGTCAAGAGGCATATGATTTTAATAGTGAAATTTTTAAATTCATCAAACAAAAATCATATAAAGCATCAGAAAAACTAGCAGAAATGTTTGGTGAGCCTGAAGTTTTAAAAGGAGTTGGTCGAAGAAACACAACACTTAACGCAGTAGCTCCAACAACATCTTCAGCATTTATATTAGGCCAGGTGTCACAAGGTGTTGAGCCAATATGGTCTAATATATATGTTAAAGATATTGCTAAAACTAAATCTACCATAAAAAATTCTTTTCTAGAAAAACTTTTAGAAAAGAAAGGAAAAAACTTAACAGAAGTATGGTCAAATATTAGAGACAAAGATGGATCAGTTCAACATTTAGATTTTTTAACTGAACACGAAAAAGATGTCTTCAAAACATATGCAGAAATTGACCAAATGGATATAGTATACCAGGCGGCAAATCGGCAGAATCATATTGATCAAGGGCAATCAATAAACCTAATGATACACCCAGATATGAAGGTTAAAGATATTAATAAAATTTACATCACAGCTTGGCAGCTAGGATTAAAGTCGCTGTATTATCAGCATAGTATGAACGCAGCTCAGCAGTTTAAACAAAAAAAAGAATGTTCTTCTTGTGAGGCATAAGTGAATTTATTTTTTTTAATAACAAAAGACGTGAGCATTATTCTGAATCAGAAAATATTATGCTTATCCTTCATAATTCTTTTAAATATTAGTTGTGCTAATATAGTTCCTCCATCTGGAGGAGAGAAAGATGTTGACCCTCCAAATCTTCAAAAGACACAAAAAATAATTCAACCACAAGGAAATGTAAGTATTGTTTTTACCTTTGATGAGTTTATTGAGATTAATAACTGGGATCAGAACTTTTATGTCTCGCCTAATGTAAACAAAACCGTAACAAAAGAAATCAGCAAGAAAAGTTTAAGATTAAACTTTCAGGACTCATCTTTCTTAGACAGTGTTACATATAACATTTCTTTAAATAATTGTATCAAGGACAATAATGAAGGAAATGTACTGGAAAAGTTATCCTATTTATTTACAAAAAATGATTTCATAGATACTCTTGAAATTAAAGGAATTTTAAAAGATGCATATAGTTTGAAACCTGTAGAAAATTCAACAGTAATGCTATTTGATTCGAAAACAAATGACTCCTTAATTTTTTATAGTAAGCCAAATTATTTTACACGAACAAATTTAAATGGGGAATTCATTTTTTCAAATTTAAATTCAAAAAATTATAAAATTTTTGCTATAAATAATCATGACTTTACATTTAAATCCAAAAATGATATTGCATTTTTAAAAAAAGAGATTTCTGCAATAGATAGTTCAGTAATCAACTTATACTCATTTTCATATATATTGAATGATACTATTGCTGACATGTTTTTAGACACTAATATTCTAGAAGTTGATAGCAATTTAAAAACTGAAGATATACAACATGGAAGTTTAGAAATAAACTCGAGAAATGATTCGGCACTTTATCAACTAATTCAAGACGATAAAGTAGTAATAACAAGTTCTTTTTTGTCCAAACCTCATGTAATTAAAAATATACCAACAGGAAAGTACCGTTTAAAATATATATATGATTTAAATAATAATTTTAAATGGGATAGTGGAAGCTGGCAGAATAAAATACAGCCAGAACAAGTAAGGTATTATCCAACAGAAATTGATATAAGAACAAATTGGGAACTTGTTTTAGATTGGTTATGAAATAGTAAATTTATCTTTGTCTTTTAAAAAACGCCGTTGTCTTCTTTTTAGTATTAAGTCTGCTTGAGAAAGATTGACATTAAACATTCCTTCTTTTTCTTTTGCATCAAGTACTTTTTCTCCAAAAGAATTGTACACTTTAGATTCTCCGCTAAATAAAATGTTGTTTTCATCTTTACCAACCCTATTGACGCCTACAACATAAGCTTGATTTTCAATTGCTCTTGCTTGTAGCAAAATCTTCCAGTCTTCGACTCTAGATTTTGGCCAATTTGCAACAATAATTAATATATCATAATTGACATCATTTCGACAAAAAACAGGAAATCTAAGATCATAACAAATAACTGGGCATATTTTCCACCCTTTGTATTTAATAATTGTTCTTTTTTCGCCTTTAGAAAGAAATTTATCTTCGTTGGCAAGAGAAAACAAATGACATTTGTCATAAGTTATTATATTGTTTTTAAAAACCCAGACGAGTCTATTAAATATTTTCTTGTCTTCTCGAATCATTAAACTACCTGAAACTGCACAATTATGTTTGGTTGAAATTTTCCGCATCCAAGTAATAGTGTTTCCAGTCATGCTTTCAGCCATATTTATTGATTCTGGACAAAAAGATGAATTAAACATTTCAGGTAAAATTATAATATCGGTTCTTTTACTTTGCTCAAGAACTTTTTCAAAATAAGTTAAATTTTTGCGGGTATCTTTACTAAAAAGAGCAGCTTGAACAAATGTTACATTTAAATTTTCCTTCACAATTTTATGTCTGCCTAAGAGGTGTTTTAAAACTTATTTTAAGATTAGTTTTTTGTTTATTATTCCTTGATTTGTTGT
>CEUH01041360.1_pt1 | contig 15614 bp, 14 predicted proteins | sample 356461 | NCBI WGS metagenome assembly CEUH01 (sample SAMEA2623275, study PRJEB7988) | marine metagenome | isolation source: saline water (ENVO:00002010), including
TAGAGGATTCAAATGGAAGCGGATTCTATAGTTCTCTTTCTGATTGCCAAAATAACTGTGGAAATTCACCGCCATTGAATTCTTGGAATTGTGTTAATTCAAACTGTGTTGAACAAAATAACACCAATGGATTTTACTCATCAATTACAGATTGCCAAAACGAGTGTGAAAACAATTCCCAGTGTAATAATTTTGTTGTTGGGAATAGCGGACCTTACCAAATTGGTGGTTTATCTGAAGTTATAAATTTTGGTAACTTTTACAATCCATCAACTGTAAATTATGAACTAAGATTATTTTCTAATGGTATCACAACTTCTGGTTCTGGAAACTACAGTGGAACGGGAAATATGATTTATTTAAATCTACACACTGATGGGACTATAGCTGGAAATTACACTTTCAACACCAATTCATTCAATCCAAATGTCAATACCTGGGATGGAGGATATTTTGTAAATCAAAATATGTATGAATATTCTATGGGTATGGTTTTTCCAACATCTGCAAGCTCAGGCTCTATTGAAATTTCTGATAATGGATCTTACAACTATGATGTTAATATTACAATGAATAACAACGTTATAGGTTGCTTTTCAGGAGAAGTATTACCATACAGTGGAGGCTCAGGTAGTGGAGGAAGTAGTGGAGGAAGCAGTGGAAGTTTTGGAATCTCAGAAGACGGGCATAACCCAAAAAGATTTTAATTTATAATTTAAATCTTAAATAAGAGAGAACTGACTCTGATAATGCATCATATGTTTGCATTTTAGATGTTACTTTAGCTTCGTAACCTTTTTTTTCAATAAACTTAGTTGTGGTCGTTCCAATACTAACAATATTAGTTAAAGAAGGGTTGTAATTAATGTCAAATGCTTGAAAACTAGAAGGACTAGTAAATACACAATACGAGTTGTAAATTTTTATAATTTTTTCTAGTTCTTGATTATTAGTCGTAATTAGTTCTGTTCTATAACTGTTAATTCTTTTAACATCAGATGTTTTCTTAAATCCATCTAGAAGTTCGTCAGATGCTAAATTTCCTTGAACTAAAAGAGTTTTCTTTCCATTGATGAAGCCCCTTTCAATTATATGGTTCAACATAATCTTAGAATAACTTTTAGGCGAAGTAAAAAAACTCTTGAGTTTATATTGATGTAGAAATTCCTCAGTTTTTGTTCCTAAGCATATTATTTTTTTTGACCTAAACTGATCTATTTTTTTATTTGAATCAAAAAAATATCTGATTCCGTTTTTAGACGTGAATACTAAAAATTCATAATTATCATCATTCAAAACATAATGTTCAGAAATAGTTTTTATCATTGGAAAGAAAAAGACTTTAAATTCACTTTTTTTTAGTGCAGTGAAATCTTTTTCACCAAACTCATTGGTTATTATAATACAGACAGATTTATTCATTTAAAATTTTTTTAAAATCCATTTTATTTAACTTTGATAATACTTCATCGACTAGCAGACCAATCTCAGTAACATCTCTTTCTAGATTAAGACTTATATGTTTCATCTTTGAGATTGAAAAAATCATTAGTTTAAGTCTAACGACATTGTCTGTAACGTTAACATTTACAGCAATTGGAGCATTGCAACCTAAACCTAATTTATTTAAAACTCCCCTCTCCACTAAGACACACTTTTCAGTTAATGAACAGTTAATATTTTTGACGATTTTTTTTGTAGAAAAATCATCAGACCTAGTTTCAATAGCAATTGCACCTTGACCCGCTGCCGGAAGCATTTCATCATAAGAAAAAACATATGATATAAGTCTGCTCAAATTCAGCCTTTTGATTCCAGCATAAGCTAATACCAGAGCATCGCAATAACCCGATTGCCACTTTTTTATTCTTGTATCAACATTACCACGAATTTCAATTACTTTAAAAGTTGGGTTAATTTTTAATAATTGATATTTCCTTCGATTGGATGATGTTGCAATTATAGAACCATCGGGAATTTGATGTGGATTTAAATTGTCTTTTGAAATAAATACATCCCTTGAATCTTCTCTTTTCAAAATTGAGTTTATAGAAATATTTTTTTCATTTTTTGTAGGTAGATCCTTTAGACTATGTACAGAAATATCAATTTTCTTATTCACCAGTTCTCTTTGGATTTCATTTACAAAAAATCCTTTGTCCACCAAATGTTGAACACTTTGCGAAAGAAGGATATCGCCTTTGGTTTTTATGATCTTTATTGAAACATTAACATCAGGTTTCAAATTTAAGATACTTTCTTTGACAATATTTGATTGTTCAATGGCTAATCTACTACCTCTGCTCCCAATTACTAATTTTAAAGACATTAATTAAACTTGATAATTTGCTGTATGACTATTTATGAATTGATAAAATCTTGTTTTCAGATTTCTTATTTTGACGTATGTGGTTATACTTCTTGAACCAATCATCAAATTTTTTTTGAAAAATTTGGATAAATTTCTCAGCTTTTTCAATTTCATCTGACCTGTACTTTTTGGTTGATTCTATTTCACTTTTTAGATTATCTAAATTAAACTCCGTTATATTTTCGTAAAATCGCTCTATCTTAATATTTCTTGGAACAGATAAATCAATAAACATTATTTTTTTTGAGAGTTGAGTTGACAATAAGGCCAAGTCTTTGTCAGTTATCAATGGCTTTTTTGATGAAGTCAAAAATATGACAAAATCCATTTTTGGAATATATTGTATATAATTTTTGAATGATACTTTAGTAATATCAAATAAATTATATAATTTTTCTAACTGTTCTGACGATCGATTTGTTACATAAATTTTCTTGGTAGTTTTTGACTTTAAATGTCTTATCGAAAGTTTTGACATTTTTCCAGCTCCAACAATCATTACACTCTTGTTATTTAAACTATAAAAATTACTCAAATTATTTATCAAAACTGAGGATACTGAAGTTGAACCCTTATTTATCATAGTATTAGTTCGAACATATTTACTACACTCAAGTGATTTTTGTATCAACCTATTTAGTAATGGAGATATATATTTTTTTTGGATTGAGTGATTTAATGATTTTTTTATTTGGTCAACAATCTCATACTCTCCAATAACCATAGATTCAATTCCGCATGCAGTTCTAAATATATTTGTTGTAATATCTCTTAAATCTGTCTTTATGGTAATTTTTTGTCTATTAAAATTATTTTTTTTGAAACTTTCAATAAGTTTAATGACGAAATCAATAATTAAGTTACTTTTTTTGTCAAAATGGAAGTAAAAGTCACTTCTGTTGCAGGTAGACAGTAAAAAGATTCCTTTTAAATTTAACTTACTTCTAATAAAAAGGTAGAATTTTTCTTTTTCGATATCATCAAAATAAAATGGTTCCCTTTCAACTAAAGTTGTATTTTTGTGATTTAAGCTAACAAGTAAAATCAATGGCTTAATTTTAATATTTATACAAAGATAAACACGGTTTTTTAAATAAAAACAACGAAAAAGGTTCAATTGTTTCGTAAATGGTTCAGTCTGTTAATTTAGAAAATTTCTAAATAATTTTACTTAAAAGGTACAAATTCCAAAAATTGAAAAAATATTTTTTTTATAATATATAAAATTGGATATTGTGATAAATTATAATTAATTTTGCATAACTTTTAATGTAAAAAACTATACAGGTTGAATTATCCACAAACAAGATTAAGAAGATTAAGAAAAAACGATATCATTAGACGAATGTTTGAAGACATTCAAATCTCAATAAATGATTTCATATTACCAATTTTTGTTTGTGAAGGAAAAAAAATTAAACGTAAAATTTCATCACTCGAAGGGCACTATGAGTTTTCAATTGATGAGTTGCTAAAGCATTGCCATCAAATAAAAAAAAGTGGAATTAATTCTGTAATCCTCTTTGGAGTTACAGATAAAAAAAATGACAATTGTACAACTCCTCTAAGCAAAGATTCGATAATACCTAGGGCTGTTAGGTGCATAAAAAAAGAATTTAATGACCTACTAGTAATAGCCGATTTATGCAATTGTGAATACACGGTCAATGGACAATGTGGAATATTAAAAAATGGTGATGTTGATAATGATGAAACTAACAAAGTATTGTCAAAACAAGGGCTTGTGCTAGCTGAATCAGGCGTAGATGTTTTAGCGCCTTCTGATATGATGGATGGCCGCGTTGGAATTATCAGAAAAAATCTTGATTCCAATGGATTTCAAGACACATTGATTTTTCCCTATTCTGTGAAATATGCATCTTCTTATTACAGTCCATTTAGAAAAGCAGCAAATATTAGCTTCCAAAATATAGATAGAAAATCATATCAAATGAACTTTAGAAATTCTGAAAACTTCATCAATGAAATTAAACTTGACATCAATGAAGGTGCTGACGCTATTATCATTAAACCCGCTATGATGTATATGGACATAATTTACAGATCTAAAACACTTTACAATATTCCAATCATAAGCTACAATGTGAGTGGAGAATTTTTAATTATGAGATCAAATAAAAATAATAAATTTTTTGATTATGAAAACTGCCTAGTTGAATCAATGATCGCTCTTAAAAGAGCTGGTTCAAATGCCATAATATCTTACCACGGACTAGAAATGGCAAAAATACTAAAAAATTATGCTTAGAAAAAAAAGTTCATTGGCATTTAGGGAAGCAAAAAAATATATTGCCGGGGGTGTAAATTCACCGGTTAGATCTTTTAAATATGTTAATTCTAATCCTGTTTTTTTTAAAAAGGGAGACGGCTGTTATTTAACAGATATCGACAACAATGTCTACATAGACTGTGTTTCATCTTGGGGGCCACTACTATTCGGATATTCAGACAAAGACCTCATTAATTCAATCAACAAATGTGCTGTTAATGCAACAACATTTGGAGCGCCTACTATCTTAGAAAATCAAATGGCAAAAAAAATTATTGAACTAGTTCCCTCAATTGACATGGTTAGAATGGTCAATTCTGGTACTGAAGCGACAATGAGTGCAATTAGACTGGCTCGAGGTTACACAAGAAAAAATATGATTATGAAATTTAGCGGAAATTATCACGGACACGGAGATAGTTTTTTAACTAAATCAGGCTCAGGCCTCATGAGCTTAAATTTACCCAACAGCCTTGGTGTGACAAAAAATATAGCTGAGGAAACATTAAATGCCGAATATAACAACATTCAATCTGTTAAAAACCTAATTAAAGCTCATCGAAATAAAATAGCAGCAGTCATCATTGAACCAATTGCCGGGAATATGGGCCTTGTTAAATCTGATATAAGTTTCTTACAACAACTAAGAGCTGTATGTAGTGAAAACAAAATTTTACTAATATTCGATGAAGTCATGTCTGGTTTTAGAGTTGCCAAAGGTGGCGCACAAGAAATCTATGGGGTATTACCCGACATTACAACTCTTGGCAAAATAATTGGCGGTGGTCTCCCCGTTGGAGCTTATGGCGGGAAAAAAGAGGTCATGGAATATCTTGCTCCAAACGGTCCAGTTTATCAGGCTGGAACTCTTTCTGGAAATCCATTAGCAATGTCAGCAGGTCTAAGTATTTTAAATAAACTAAATAATAAGGTATATGATAAACTAGAAGAAATTTCTTCAGAAATAGAATTTGGTATTAACAAAATTATAAAAAAAGAAAAAATAAATGCAATTATTCAACGACAAGGCTCAATGATGACCTTATTTTTTACTAAACTAAAAGAAATTAAGAATTATAATGATGCTCAAAAATGTCAAACAGAAAAATATTCTGAGTTTTTTAAAATAATGTTAGATAAGGGAATATATCTTCCGCCTTCTCAGTTTGAAGCAATGTTCATCTCAACTGCTTTAAATAAAAATGATATAAATAAATTAATTGATGCATGTAATTTTGCATTTAAAAAAATTAAATAATGGAATCCTTACTTATCAATGCATTAAATAAAGAAAAAACAAATAGACCGCCTGTTTGGTTTATGAGACAAGCTGGTAGAATTCTTCCATCTTACCTCAAACTTCGTAATAATTACAGTTTCAGAGAGTTAATGGAAGATCCTATTCTAACCTCAAAAGTAACTAGACTGCCAATTGATGATTTAGGAGTTGATGCCGCCATCCTTTTTTCAGATATTCTTGTCATTCCGGAGTCTTTAGGGATGAAATTAGAATTTCTAAATAGTGGCCCTAAGTTTGATAAAGTTATTGAAATAGAAGATTTTGATGAAAAACAATTAAAATTCAATCCGAACTCCTTAAACTACATATATAAAAACATACGACAAACTAAAAAAGATTTATTTAATAAACCCCTCATTGGATTCTGTGGTGGACCACTGACAGTTTTTATATTCATGCTGAAAAAGGATAATTCATTAAAAGAATTTCATAACATTATAAAATTTCTCTATTCACACAAGGCCAAGGCTCACAAAATTCTAGAAAAAATAACTGAAGCATCAGTTAATTATGTGGAAAAACAAGTAGATAGTGGAATTGATTGTTTTCAATTATTTGAAACTTATTGTGGAATGGTTCCCGAAGACTTATATTTTGATTTATTTATGCCATATGTCAAACTGATAATGGAAAGCGCTAAAAAAAAGAACTGCAAAACAATTTTCTTTCCTAAAAACTTATCAACTGGCTTGAAAAAAATCAATCCTGATCTCTGTGATTATGTCAGTGTAGATTGGCAGATTAACCTAGAGAGCGCAAGAAGTCTTCTTAATAGTAAAATTGGAATTCAAGGTAATATGGATCCTAGATTATTTTTCTCATCTAATGATGATATTGATAGTTATCTCAACTCAGTAAAAAATTTTGGTAAGAGAAATAATAATTGGATTTTTAATCTTGGACACGGCTTCATTCCTGGTATTGAAAAAAATAAAGTTGAAAGAGTTGTTAATTGGATTAAAAATCATAATTGGGAAAGATAAATGAAAATCAATGAGATAATCAAAACATACAATTCATCTGGACCTAGATACACTTCATATCCACCAGCAACACATTTTAATAATTGCTATTCTAATGAAGATTTTGTCAGTGATATAATATTCTCTAACTCTGAAAGTCCAGAAAACATTTCTTTCTATATTCATATTCCATTTTGTCCTCAGATATGCCACTTTTGTGGCTGTACCACTGAAAAAGGATTTACTAAACCATTTATTCGAAAATATATAGACGCACTAATGAAGGAAATAACCTATTTGTCGAGCTACATAGATAAAAAGAGAAAAGTTTCCCAAATTCACTGGGGAGGTGGAACTCCTAATGCAATTTCAATGAGATATATTGAAGAAGTAACTAGTTTTATTAAAAACAATTTCCAACTAACTAAAGATTACGAAATGGCAATTGAGTGTAGCCCTGCATATTTAGATTACAAACATGTTGAGCAACTCAAAAATTTTGGCTTTAATAGAATCTCACTAGGAATTCAAGATTTCAATAAAAATGTGCTTAAAGCCATAAATAGAAAAGGTTCAAGACATCCTATTGAAGATTTGGTAAAAAAAATAAAATTTGAAGGTTTTAGGGGAACAAATATCGACCTCATCTATGGCCTTCCTCTGCAAAGTGTAAAAAGTTTTAAAAAAACCATTGAAAAAGCAACTGAATTAGACGTTGACAGAATTGTTACATTCTCATATGCACATCTTCCCTCAGTTTTTACAAGGCAAAAAGTACTAGATGATATTGGTTTTCCATCCACGCTTGAAAAAGCGAAAATGTACCTCAATGGATTTGAACACTTTACATCCAATAACTATAATTCCATAGGAATAGATCACTATGCAAAAAAAGATGATGAGCTGAGTATAGCATTAAATAATAAAACCCTAGGAAGGAATTTTCAAGGTTACTGTACAAAATCAAAAACTGGTCAAGTATATGGCTTCGGAGCCTCATCAATATCACAACTAACTTCTGCATACAGTCAAAATATTAAGAATGGTGCAGCATACATAAAAGCAATTGAAAAAAATAATGTCGCCGTTCTTAGAGGATACAAAGTTAATAAAAATCAAAAAGTTGTTAGAGATGTCGTTAATTCAATAATGTGTAACAATTATTTAGATTTTAACGAAATAAGTGAAGCGCATTCTATAAAAATTAACACAGTAAAAGAAATAACCAATTATTTTGACACGAAGTTAAAAGAATTCGAAAAAAATGGCTTTATCAATGTAAATAAAAATTATATTTCAATCAATGAATCTGCTCGATTAGTTGTTAGAAATATTGCTATGCAATTCGATCCTCTTATTTCAAATCCAAAAGGTATATATTCAAAAACAATTTAAACATTAATTGAAATGAAAAAAACTGGTATACTCTTAGTAAATCTTGGAACACCTAAAAGCCCCAAAACAAATGACGTTAGGAGTTATTTATTTCAATTTTTAAATGACAAAAGAGTAATTGATTTACCGTGGGTAATCAGAAAGTTATTAGTCAATTTAATCATTGTACCATTTAGAGCACCAAAGTCTGCTAAAGTTTACAAAGAGTTATGGACCGACAAAGGATCTCCAATCATTTATCATACAAAAAGTCTCAAAGAAAAACTTAGTGAATCACTTGGTGATAGTTTTCATGTCGAGTATGCTATGAGATACAAAGCTCCATCAATCACGGAATCTTTAAATAAGTTCAAAAATAATATCAATCAAATTATTGTAATACCATTATTTCCACAATATGCGTCTGCTACAAATGGGTCTGTCATCGAAGAAGTAATGAATATTGTAAAAAAATGGTGGGTCATTCCTGAAATGAGCTTTGTTTCTCAGTTTTACAATGAAAAATTATTTCTAGATGCATTTGCAGAAAAAGGAAAGAAATATAATTTAAAAGATTACGATGAAATTATATTTAGTTTTCATGGACTACCAGAAAGGCACGTTGATAAGGTTTACGATGATAGCTTGTGTAAAGATAATAATTGCGAGAAAGGAATAACTAAAAAAAACCAGTTTTGTTACAAAGCTACATGCTATGAAACTGCAAAACAAATAGCGAAAAGACTCAACCTAAAAAAGTCGGATTATATTGTCGCATTTCAATCAAGGTTAGATAACAAATGGCTAAAGCCTTTCTCTGATGATATTATAAAGAAAAGAGCCGAAAAAGGTGACAAAAAAATATTGTGTTTTTCACCATCATTTGTTGCTGACTGTTTAGAAACAATAATTGAAATAGGAGACGAATACCAAGAAATATTCGAGGAGTACGGAGGAGAAAAAGTTCAATTAGTAGAAAGTTTGAACGATAGTAAACTTTGGGTTAAATGCCTAGAAAAGATTGTAAGAGATAGAACAATCAAAAATTGATACTTAAATCATTACAAACATTTATAGTATGAAAAATATTCATGATGTTGGAATAATTGGAGCTGGTATTTCTGGACTATCAATTGCGTACTATCTCAAAAAAAATGGACTTAAAACATGTTTGTTTGAAAAATCAGATAGATCAGGTGGTGTGATAACATCAAAAAATATTAATGGTTTTATATGTGAAGAAGGACCAAATACCATTGTATTAAATAACCCGTCAATTAAAAATCTTATTGAAGAAATTAATTTAAGTGATGATATCATTGATTCAGATGAAAGCGTCAAATACAAGTATTTTTTACACAAGAATAATATTGTGCCAATGCCTCTCTCATTTAATGAATTTATTTTTAGTCCGTTACTTAATTTTTTTTCTAAAGTCAAGATAATTTGTGGTCTTTTCTATATTAAAGACGTAAAATCAAAAACCATATATAATTTTTTTAAAAACAATTTTGGAGAACAATTTCACGACAACATTATTGAACCATTTTTAAATGGAATTTACGCCGGAAATACTAAAAAAATCTATTTTGAATATGCTTTGCCTGGTTTGTGGGGGGCAATTAAAAAAAATAGAAGCCTAGTTTGTTCTATGTTGTTCAATAATAAATCAAAAAAAAATAAGACAATTTCCTTTACTAATGGAAACATAGAGCTAATAAATAAATTAACATTAGAAAATAAAAATAACATCAATTACTTGTGTGAAATCAAAGATATAAACTTTAAAAATAAATGTTTTGAAATAAAAACTAAATCCGGTGAAATATTTAAATGTTATAAAATTGTATCAACAATAGCAATAGATATACTAATTAAAGCATTAAAGTATAAACCCAAGTACTTGACAAAAGAAATAAACTACAATCCGATAGATGTTTATCATATTAGTTTTAACTCCGATGAGAGTCATAAAATACCAAAAGGGTTTGGGATACTGTCTAAAAAAAGTGAAAAAAAATCGTTTCTTGGAATTTTGTTTAGTAGCTTCATATTTCCAAGTTCCACACCTGCAGGAAAAGAAATGCTAACTGTTTTATCAGGTGGTGCAAAAAATAAAAACATATTAAAGAAAGATATTAGCTATATGTCAAATATTACAAAAGATGAAATTAAAGACCTTTTAAAAATAAATAGTTTAGAAATTATTAACAAAAAAAGATGGTTTAATGCTATCCCATCATATGGAAAAGAAATTAAAAATATAAGACTTGAAATTAAAAATATTGAAAAAAAATTTAGAGGCTTACATATTATTGGAAATTACTATAATGGAGTTTCGGTCAGCTCTTGTGTGGAAATAGCCAAAAAAAAATCCGAAAAAATAATCAAAAATGGAAATCAAAATAGAAAATAAAATTTTTTTAAATATTTTTAAAAATAACGACAGTAAATCAAAAACTGTTCATAGAGAGGTTAGTAAAAATCAAATTCAATTTCATTTCAATATTGACGGTGAATTTAAATTAAAATTTGGTAAGAACTATGACATTAATTTAAACAAAAGTGACGGCATAATTCTGTATAATTCAAAAAAGAAAATTAACATAAATGCAGAAATTTCTAAAAATTCAACAGTTGTATCATTTATTATTTCCTTGAGCGAGCTTCATAGACTTTTATCTAATCAAGATATACATATTCCTACAATCATAAACATGAAAGAAAAATACTATGAAAAAATAAGCATAAATCAATCACTTTTGTACGTACTTAATCAAATTAGTAACTCTGACAACTACATGAATACAAAAAAATTATTTTTAAAAGCTAAAATTTATGAAACATTCAGCTTACTTTTTAAGAACAGTGAAGAATCAGAATCATGTCCTTTCACAATAAATAATGAACTACTGAGCAAAATAAGGCTAGCTAAAGAATTGTTGATCAAAGATGTATCCAAAACTCCAACCTTAAATCAACTTTCAGATAAACTTAAAATTAGCTTAAAAAAACTAAAAACCGGATTTAAAGAAGTTTATGGTATTCCGGTATATCAATACGCACTAAATCATAAACTTGAACATGCAAAAGATCTACTAATTAAAGGTGAAAATAACATCAACGAAATTAGTATCCTAATTGGATATAGTAATTCTAGTCACTTTATTGCTGCATTTAAAAAAAAGTTTCACCTTACTCCATTTAATTTTGTCAAAAATATGTCTAGATAATATAATGTTAATTAAATAAAAATAATGTATTGGACTATTTAGAACGTTTTTAAATAAATTGTTATATTCATGTAATGAAAATATTATTTCTTACATTATATACAGTCACATGCTTAAATATCCTTGCTCAAAATCAATCTGATAAACTGCTATGTAAAAAATGTGTTGACGATTCTAGAATTGTCTCTGTTGGGAGTTCCGTTACAGAGACTCTTTACTTTCTTAATAATGAAAAAAATATTGTTGCTGTTGACGTAACATCAAACTACCCGTCAGAAGCAAAAAAGCTTCCTTCTGTTGGATATATAAGAAATCTATCATCAGAAGGATTATTGTCTTCGAAACCATCAATCATCATTAGCGAAGATGACATAGGGCCAAATAATACGATTGATCAACTTAATAAGCTAGACTTGGACTTAAGAATAATTCCGGAAGAACAAACTATCAATGGCATAATTGAAAAAATTAAATGCATAGGTCAAATTATTGGTAAAAAAGATTACACATCAAAAAAAATAGAAAAAGAACTTAATCCTGTAATAGAAAAAATAAATAAAAAAAGAAAAAAATGGGACTTTTCTGATAAAAAGGTTATGATGATTCTAAGTAATAACGGCAATTCAATTGTTATTGCTGGATCAAATACTAGCGGTGATTCATTCATTAATATGTTGGGTTGTAAAAATATTTTTTCAGACGTTGAGGGTTGGAAATCAGTATCTCCAGAAAATATCTTAATTAGAAACCCTGACTATATAATATTACCCCAAAAAGATTTACATAAACAATCCAACATTGACGATGTAGTAAATAACGAAATCCTAAGAAAAACAAATGCTGGAATCAATGACGGCTTCATATTAAAAGACGGAATGGCAATACTTGGTTATGGACCCAGAACAATTATTTCAGTCCATGAAATTTTAGATTTTATCATCGAGGAGAGATGATTTATATTGTTAAATGAAAAAAAATCAAATTATATTAATTTTCATTTTAACAATTGTTACAATTCTATCATTTATAACATCAATTTCCGTTGGGAGTTACAATATATCATTTTTAAATTTTTTAACTAATCAACTTTCTGAAATTGAAAGAATTGTTCTGATTGAAATAAGAATTCCAAGAGTTGTTCTTGCAGGTTTTGTTGGTGGAGCACTAGCTCTATCAGGTGCATCTCTACAGGGAATTTTTAGAAATCCCTTAGCCGAACCAGGATTAATTGGTGTATCTGCCGGTGCGGCGTTAGGTGCAGCTACTGCTATTGTAATTGGTAGTTCTATATTTCCTGTTATTTTAGTTAAGTATATGATACCTGTTTCTGCAATGATCGGTTCATTAATAGTTATTATACTGCTATTTATAATTACTAAAAATTTTGGCTATAATAGTGTTACGTATTTATTACTTAGTGGAATCGCCATTAACGCATTTGTTGGTGTTGGAATTGGACTTCTAACATACATAAGTGATGAAAGCGAACTGAGAGGACTAACATTTTGGACGATGGGAAGTTTTGGTGGAGCTAATTTAGAAATAATTTTACCTTCAATCATAATTATTCTTTTATGTATGATTTGGAAATTCAATTTTTCCAGAAAGCTCGATATAATTCAATTGGGGGAAAACGAAGCATACAGACTTGGAATAAATGTTAAAAGACTTAAAATTCATGTAATAGTTTCATCTGCTATTATAGTTGGAAGTGGAGTTTCACTAGCTGGAATGATAGGTTTTGTAGGCTTGATTGTTCCTCACATGGTTAGGATAATGTGCGGCAATAACCACAATTATGTACTGAAAGGTTCTACTTTATTAGGCGCATCATTAATGATGATTTCTGACATGTTGTGTAGAATAATAATAGAACCTGCAGAACTGCCAGTAGGTTTAATTACAAGTGCACTGGGAGCACCTTTTTTTTTATGGTTAATTTTTAAATTGAAGAATAATGAGTATTGAACTTAAGAAAATATCATATAAAATAAAAAATAAAACCATTTTAAAAGATGTCAACCTTGAATTAAAAATTGGTAAAATATCCTCACTAATTGGTCCAAATGGAGCAGGTAAATCAACACTAGTTAATTTAATTTCAGGGGACATGAAGCCGACTAAAGGTGAAATATATTATAATAATGTAAATATCGAAAAAGTTTCATTAGTAAAGAGAGCTGAAATTCGAAGTGTACTTTCTCAAACTCAGTCAGTTGTATTTAATTATTACGTTAGAGAAATAATAGAAATGGGATGGATAGAAGAAATTAAAATTAACAGTGGACTTTTTGAAAAATGTTTAAAAAAAGTGATAGATGAATGTAAACTCACTAAACTGATAAACAGAAAATACAATACGCTTTCTGGTGGAGAACAAAAAAGAGTGCAATTAGCAAGAACTATGATACAGTTGTATGAAAACTATGAGAAAAATAAATTTATTATTTTAGATGAGCCAACATCAAGTTTAGATCCCAAACATGTCGTTAATTTAATTAGGCTAATGAAAACTAAAATTAAAATTGGTTACAGTGTATTCATGGTGATTCACGACATTAATTTAGCATATCAAATAAGCGATGAAATAATATTACTTAAGGACGGAGAAATTTTTGACCAAGGCTTAACTAAAAAAATAATAACTAAGGAGAATATCAAAAAAGTGTTTGATATGTCAATTTCATTAAACAATAAATATGTAAATTTTAAATATGAGTAAAGGAAAGTTATTAGATAAAAAACAATTTGAATTTGATGCTGTAAAGCTATTTAGGAATTGTCAGTCAGGTATTTTATCAACAATATCCCAGAAGTTTGGTAATTACCCATTTGGTAGTTATGTATCGATGATTAGCGGACGTGACAGAACTATTTATCTTTATTTAAGCGATTTGGCGCAACACACGAAAAATTTTAAAAAAAATTCAAAATGTTGTATTACCTTAAGAAGATTCAACTCCATTAATGAAAAACAAGATACTCAGAGACTATCAATTATTGGAGATGTGATTAATGCTGACAAATCGGAATTAGATTATCACAAAAATAAATATCATCAAGTTCATAAAGAAAGTAAAATTTATTCGAGTTTTCATGATTTTAAAATATATAAGTTCGTAGCAAAAGAGATAAGATGGATTGGTGGTTTCGGAAAAATTGCCTGGCTTGATAAAGAAAATTGGTTAATTAAAAAACCCAAATGGATAATAAAAGAAAATGACATTATTGATCACATGAATAAAGACCATCAAAATACAATAATATCTGCCTTAAAGGCTCAACATAAAGTCAGCTCTAGTAATCCCAAAATAGTTTTTTTAACAATTGATGGCTATTATTTGAAAAACAAGTCTAAAATTTACTTTATACAGCTAGAAAATGCTTGTTTTACATCTAATGATTACAGAAAAGAACTAGTGAAATTAGCTAAGAGTTATAAAAAATTTGAAAAATAATTTTTTTTAAAAAAAATTTTTTAGAAAGCATTAATTCCAGTTACATCTCTTCCTGTTATTAAAACATGCATTTCATTCGTACCTTGATAGGTTATCAATGTTTCTAAATTAATCATATGCCTCATAATCGAATAATCATTAGTTATACCCATACCACCTAATATTTGTCTTGCCTCCATAGCAATTGATTGAGCCATTTTTACATTATTTCTTTTTGCCATTGATATTTTTTCGTAAGAAACTACATTATCATTCATCAAGTCTCCTAATTTAAAACACAAAAGTTGTGCTTTTGATATTTCTGTAATCATATCAACTAGTTTTTTTTGTATTAGTTGCTTACTAGCAATTGGAGATCCAAACTGCTTCCTTTCAAGTGAGTATTTGAGAGATGTTTCATAACACTCCTCAGCAATTCCTAATGCTCCCCATGCAACAGCATATCTTCCGATGTTCAAACATTTATATGCATCTTTTATCGATTTACTTTTTGGTAATAATTGAGATATAGGAACATGTGATTTATCGAAAAAAAGTTCTCCTGTATGAGAAGATCTAAAAGACCACTTATTTTTAATAGTTGTGGATTTGAAATTTGAAATATCGTTTGTATCAACAATAATTCC
>CEUH01138307.1_pt1 | contig 15459 bp, 17 predicted proteins | sample 356461 | NCBI WGS metagenome assembly CEUH01 (sample SAMEA2623275, study PRJEB7988) | marine metagenome | isolation source: saline water (ENVO:00002010), including
GAAGAAGAGGTGCTAACGAACTTTCAGGATTTTAATATGGCAAAACAAGCATCAATAGAACAAGACGGTATCATTGAGGAAGCACTTCCTAATGCAATGTTCCGCGTAAAACTTGAGAATGAACACGTGATCACAGCTCATATTTCAGGTAAAATGAGAATGTATTACATTAAAATATTACCTGGAGACAAGGTAAAGGTGGAAATGTCTCCATATGATTTAACAAAAGGTAGAATAACATTTCGTTATAAATAAAAAATAACAAAGCATGAAAGTAAGAGCATCGGTAAAAAAGAGAAGCGCAGATTGCAAGATCGTAAAACGAAAGGGTCGTGTTTACGTGATAAATAAGAAGAATCCGAAATTTAAACAAAGACAAGGTTAATAAGTTAGAATTATGGCACGTATTGCAGGAATAGATTTGCCCAAAAATAAAAGAGGTGTTATTGGTTTAACATACATTTTTGGAATTGGTAGAAGTACTTCAAAGAAAATTTTGAAAGAAAATTCAATTGATGAAAGTATTAAAGTTCAAGATTGGGACGATGCCCAGTTATCAGCGATAAGAAACTCAATCAATGAAATCAAAACGGAGGGTCAGCTTAGATCCGAAGTACAATTAAACGTAAAAAGACTTATGGACATAGGTTGCGTAAGAGGTATTCGTCATAGATCTGGTTTACCATTAAGAGGACAACGCACTAAAAATAATTCTAGAACCAGAAAAGGGAAAAGAAAAACAGTTGCTAATAAGAAAAAAGTAACTAAATAATAAATAGTTTATCATGGCAAAAACGAACCAAAAAAAGAAAAAGAACGTCAAGATAGATGCTGTTGGTGAGGCACATATCCAAGCGAGCTTTAACAATATTATCATTTCATTGACAAATACTTCAGGTCAAGTTATCTCGTGGTCTTCAGCAGGTAAAATGGGTTTTAAAGGTTCAAAAAAGAACACACCTTACGCTGCTCAAATCGCAGCAGAGGACTGCTCGAAAGAGGCGCACGAATTTGGACTTAGAAGAGTAAAAGTATTTGTGAAAGGTCCTGGTGCTGGACGAGAGTCGGCTATACGGGCAATCCATAACTCAGGTATAGAGGTAACGGAAATCGTTGATGTTACTCCAATGCCGCACAATGGATGTAGACCACCAAAACGAAGAAGAGTATAATATTTAACCGGGAAGATAATCATCGAAGGATAATGCCTTAATTCATGATTCCCACTTAAAACTATATAAAATGGCAAGATATACAGGACCAAAATCGAAAATCGCTCGAAGGTTCAAAGATCCAATCTTTGGCCCAGATAAAGCGTTAGAAAAAAGAAGCTACGGACCAGGACAGCATGGACCAAACAAAAGACGTGGAAAGCAATCAGAATATGCAATCCAGCTTGGCGAAAAACAAAAAGCAAAATACACTTACGGTATTTTAGAGAGACAATTCTCAAATATGTTTAAAAAAGCATCGAGAATGAAGGGAATAACAGGTGAAAATCTGCTTCAACTCTGTGAATCTCGATTAGACAATATGGTTTTTAGATTAGGTATCTCACCTACTCGAAGAGGAGCGAGACAACTCGTTTCACACAAACACATCACTGTAAATGGAGAAATCGTGAACATTCCATCTTTCCAAGTCAAAGTTGGTGATGTTGTTGGTGTTCGTGAAAAATCAAAATCACTTGAAGCAATCAGTAATGCGTTAAGCACAAACTCAAAAACATATGAATGGTTGACTTGGGACAATGCGACATACAGTGGAACATTAATGAGCATTCCATCGAGAGAACTAATTCCCGAAACAATCAAAGAACAATTAATTGTTGAACTATACTCTAAATAATCTTAATTAACATGGCAATATTAGATTTTCAAAAACCAGACAAAGTAATCATGAATCACTCTGACGAGTTCAGCGGTGAATTCGAATTTAGACCATTAGAGCCTGGTTACGGTATTACTATCGGAAATTCTCTTAGAAGGATTTTACTATCCTCTCTTGAAGGTTTCGCAATTACCTCTATTAAAATTCAAGGTGTAGACCACGAATTCACTACTATTAAGGGAATTGTTGAAGATGTAACTGAAATCATTTTGAACTTAAAGCAGGTTCGTTTTAAGAGGCAAATCGAAGGAACTGACTCTGAAACCGTTTCTTTAACAGTTGCGGGTCAAGACAAATTTACTGCTGGTGACATCGGTAAATATACAAGTGCTTTCCAAGTTCTGAATCCGGACCAGGTGATATGCCACATGGAAAATTCAGTAAAAATTGAAATGGAATTAAATATAGATAAAGGTCGTGGTTACGCACCAGCTGAGGAGAATAAAACCTCAACCGCATCCTTCGGAACTATTTTCATTGATTCTATTTTTACACCAATTGTCAATGTTCAGTACGCCATTGATAATTTCCGTGTAGAGCAAAAAACAGATTATGAAAAGTTACTTTTCACAATCAAAACAGATGGATCTATACACCCGAAAGAGGCACTGAAAGAGGCAGCTAGAATCTTAATTCATCACTTTATGTTGTTCTCCGATGAGCGCATTACACTTGAGAGCGATGCTAAATCAGAAACTGAAGAGTTTGATGAGACTTCACTTCACATGCGTCAGTTGCTCAAAACTAAACTTGTTGACATGGATTTATCCGTTCGTGCACTCAACTGTTTAAAAGCAGCTGACGTAGAGACCTTAGGGGATTTAGTTTCATATGCAAAATCTGATTTATTAAAGTTCAGAAACTTTGGTAAGAAGTCTCTTACCGAGCTAGAAGATCTTGTGGACAACAAAGGGTTAACGTTTGGAATGAATGTTTCTAAATACAAACTTGATAAAGAATAGGAATAATGAGACACGGAAAAAAGGTAAATCATTTAAGTAGAAAGAAAGGGCATAGACGGAACCTTCTTTCAAATATGGCGTGTTCTTTAATCGAGCACAAAAGGATAAACACTACGTTAGCAAAAGCAAAGGCGCTTCGTGTTTATGTTGAGCCATTACTAACAAAATCTAAAAAGGACTCTACACATTCAAGACGAACCGTTTTCTCTTATTTACAAGACAAAGAAATTGTTGCAGAATTATTTAGAGAAGTTGCACCGAAAATTGCTACAAGAAATGGCGGTTATACGCGAATCATAAGAACTGGATATCGATTAGGTGATAACGCAGAAATGTGCATGATTGAGTTGGTTGACTTCAACGAAATTTATACAAAAGAAGCGAAAACAAAAACTACAAGAAGGTCTCGTCGTGGAGGTAAAAAGACGTCAAGCGCTGAACATGTAGTAACCGAAGAAACAACGCCAGAAGTAACTGAAGCCGTAGTTGAAGATGCAGTTGAAGTATCTGCAACAGAGGCAACTGAGGCAGTGGTTAAAGATGCAGTTGAAGTAACCGCACCAGAGACAACTGAAGACGAGGTTGAAGAAACTTCGCCCGAAGCAACTAAAGACGTGGTTGAAGATGAAGATGCAGTTGACGAAACGTCAGCAGAGACAACCTCAGAAGAAGATTCTAAAGAGGATGATAATGCTCCTGAAGATGATAAAAAAGAAGCGTAAACTTGAATTTTCTTAAGAAATAATCATATTTAAAAAAAAGGCGATGAAAACATCGCCTTTTTTTATGTTTTACTACTTCGATTTGTCTTAAGTTTCTAATTTTACATAAAATAAAATTGAATGAGCGAAAATAGAAGTGCAGTTCTAGTCTTAGAAGATGGTACAGTTTTTAAAGGAAATGCCATTGGAAAAATTGGAACAACAGGTGGAGAAATTGCTTTCAACACTGGGATGACGGGATACCAAGAGGTCTTTACAGATCCTTCTTATTACGGACAACTTTTGATCATGACTACAGCACACATTGGCAACTACGGTACCCAAGCTAATGAACAAGAATCAGATAAAATCAATATAGCCGGTTTAATCATAAAAAAATTCTCTGATGGGTATTCAAGACCTTCGGCAGACCAGTCCCTCCAGGATTTCATGGTACATCATAACACTGTCGGTATCTCTGATATAGATACACGAGCTCTTGTGAGACACATTCGGGACAAAGGTGCAATGAATGCAATCATTTCATCGGAAAATTTAGATGAAGATGGATTAAAACAAGAAGTGTTAACAATTCCTAAGATGAATGGGCTTGAGTTGTCCTCAAAAGTGAGTACAAAAGATGCATATGAAGTCTTACCCGAAAATGTACTTTATAGAGTTTCCTTATTAGATCTTGGTGTCAAGAGAAACATTGTTCAATGTCTTGTTGATAGAGGTTGTCATGTTAAGGTATTTCCTTTAAATTCTAACAAGGAAGACTTGGCTTCATTTCAACCAGATGGTTACATGCTGTCCAACGGACCCGGTGACCCATCAGCAATGCCAGAAACAGTTCAATTGGTAAAAGAAATCGTAGATACTGGAATACCTGTTTTTGGGATATGCCTCGGACATCAAGTGTTCGGACTGAGTCAGGGTTTAAAAACCGAAAAAATGTTTAATGGCCATAGAGGAATCAATCACCCCATCAAAAACCTCAAAACAGGAAGGGGAGAAATTACCTCTCAAAATCATGGGTTTGTAATATCAAAAGAAAGTATAGAAGGCCAATCTGATATTGAAGTCACACACATTCACCTAAATGATGATACAGTTGCAGGAATTGCCCTAAAAAACAAACCTGTTTTTTCTGTTCAGTACCATCCTGAAGCGTCCGCTGGACCACACGATTCTAGGTATCTATTTGATTCCTTCATCGAAAATATGAAAGCACACAAAAACTAATCCAATGAGTTATATCGACAGAGTGCACGCGCGTCAAATTTTAGATTCCCGTGGAAACCCTACAATAGAGGTAGAAGCCATAAGTATAAACGGATATATGGGTAGAGCTGCTGTTCCCTCAGGAGCCTCTACAGGTATTCACGAAGCGGTTGAACTTCGGGATGGAGATAAAGCGGTATATTTGGGAAAAGGGGTTCAAAAAGCCGTATCAAACGTAAATACTGTGATTAATGAAGCCTTAAATGGAATGGATATTTTCGACCAAAAAGCTATTGACCAAAAACTCATTGCAATTGATGGAACTGAAAATAAATCTAACCTGGGCGCCAATGCTATTTTAGGAACCTCGCTGGCTGTTGCTAAATTGGCTGCACAACTTGCTGAACTTAGCTTATATAAATATATAGGTGGCGTTGGTGCAGTTACAATGCCTGTTCCAATGATGAATATTTTGAATGGTGGATCGCACGCTGACAATCTGATCGATATTCAAGAGTTTATGGTCATGCCATTTGGTGCAGCTTCTTTTTCAGAAGGTTTAAGATGGGGAACAGAAATATTTCATCACTTAAAGGCTGTATTGAAATCCAAAGGAATGTCCACGAATGTAGGAGATGAGGGAGGCTTTGCCCCTAATTTAGGATCAAATGACGAGGCCATTACAGTTGTCCTTGAAGCCATAGAGAAAGCAGGTTTCAAACCTGGACAAGACATTCATATTGCTTTGGATGCAGCCTCATCAGAATTTTTTAAAGATAATAAATACCACTTTGCATCAACAGGCGAGACAATGAGCTCATCTGAAATGGTTTCATTTTGGCAGAGCTGGTGTGATAAATATCCTATTGCCTCCATTGAAGACGGATTGGCAGAAGATGATTGGGATGGCTGGAAATTAGCCACAGAAAAATTAGGAAGCCGCGTACAACTTGTAGGTGATGACTTATTTGTTACAAATACAAAAAGATTGTCACGAGGCATTACCGAAGGAATTGCAAATTCTATTTTAGTAAAGGTCAATCAAATTGGTACATTATCAGAAACGATAGAGGCTGTTCAAATGGCAACGAAAAATGGATATACTTCAGTAATGAGTCATAGAAGTGGTGAAACTGAGGATCATACCATAGCAGACTTAGCAGTTGCACTCAATACAGGTCAAATCAAAACTGGTTCTGCCTCCAGAAGTGATCGTATGGCAAAATACAATCAACTCCTCAGAATAGAGGAAGAGCTCGGAGATAGTGCTTATTATCCCGGAAAAAACTTTAAATACCTATAGATGATTCAGGAATGCTGAAGGTAATATATTCAATTCTTTTTTTCTTTTTTTCTTTTTTCTCATTTGGACAAGAATTAAATAGGTTTTTCGCGCAAGGCATTTTCAATACCAAGAATATTGAGCTTATTGACTCTGTTGAGCAAATTATTAAAAATCAGGCAGAAATCTACATGATTCGTATAGATCGGAAAAACGGAAATATTTTGGCTTTTACTAGGGATTTACCATTTTTTACTGAAAAAAAATTTAAATCCCTCTTCGGAAAACAGGCATACCTAATCTCTTGTCCTTTCATTGGAATAGTTAGACAAGATACTTTTCGAACCTTTCCATTTGACGATTGTGAATGAACCAGTTCTCTCAACGCACATATGGTATATTGATTAATCAAAATCAAGAGGTTTTAATTTCTGATGAGTTTCGATTTGGTCGATATTTCAGAAAATTTCCTGGTGGTGGAATAGAAAAAGGTGAAGGCATAATAGATGCACTGAAAAGAGAATTTAGAGAGGAGCTTTCGCTCGATATTGATGCATATGAATTCCTATTCTTTAATGATTACTTTCAGCAGTCCTCTTTCAATTCGAATGTGCAGGTTACATGCTTTTATTATCTTGTTAAATGCTCCGCAGCTCAGAGCCTTAAATTAGAGAGTTATGATACCCCCCTTACCGAGGATGGAGAAAAACAGCAATGGGTTTCCATCAATGAGCTAAATATAGAGTCGCTCACCTTCCCGATTGACCAAGATGCGCTAAAAACCTTGAAAAAAAGATTAGGCCTTACTGTCTAAACTTATCAGAGACAATCAAATCCTTTGTGCCATGTCCCCAGCTGTAAAACCCTTCACCTGACTTCACTCCTTTTTTTCCTGCAGTTACCATATTTACCAACAAAGGACAAGGCGCATACTTTGGATTCCCAAAACCATTATGTAAAACTTCCAGAATGGCCAAGCAAACATCTAATCCAATGAAGTCTGCTAGCTGGAGAGGCCCCATGGGGTGAGCCATACCAAGCTTCATCACTGTATCAATTTCTTCAACACCGGCAACACCTTCATGTAAGGTACAGATGGCCTCATTAATCATTGGCATTAAAATCCTATTGGCTACAAAACCGGGGTAATCATTGACCTCGACAGGTATCTTATTGAGACTTCGAGACAAGCTCATGATTGTATCAGTTACTTCATCTGAAGTGGAGTAGCCCCTAATAATCTCTACAAGTTTCATTACTGGAACTGGATTCATAAAATGCATACCGATTACCTTATCAGGCCTTTCAGTTGCCGAAGCAATTTGGGTAATCGAAATGGAAGATGTATTGGTAGCCAGAATTGTATTTACATCAGCGAGCGCGTCAAGTTGTTTGAATATTTTCAATTTTAAATCTGTATTCTCCGTGGCGGCCTCAACAATTAATTCAGCTCCTTTAATCCCAGAATCGATATTCGTATTTACTGAAATCCTATCTAGTGTATTCGTTTTATCTTCCGCAGATATTTTCTCTTTTACCAATTGACGGTCCAAATTTTTTGTGATCGTGTTCAAGGCTTTTTCAAGTGCTTCTTTCGATAGATCAATCAAGGTTACTGTATAACCAGACTGTGCGAAAACATGAGCGATTCCATTTCCCATAGTACCGGCTCCAATGACTGCAATATTCTTCATGAATTTTTTTTCACAAATATAAGCATTCAAGGAATTTAGATGATTTTTATCTGGAAATCAATCCGTTCCATTTTCCTATCTTTGAACAGAATGCTGGCTCGAATCAAAAAAAAGCTTTTACGCAATGAATTTTTAAAATCATTGGCTGTTTTAATGACAGGTACATTGATTGCACAAATTATTGGATACCTTCTCGCTCCTGTTATTACAAGATTATATACTCCAGCTGAAATGGGCGAGTTCGGAATGTTTCAGCGCGTAACTGTACTGATTGCAACAATTGCAACAGCCCGTTATGAACATGCACTACCCCTGCCTAAAAAGGACAATCATGCCTTTTTTTTATTTCGTTTTGCATTAAAAATCACCGGTATCACACTAATCCTTACAATGTTAATCGGGATTGCATATGGTGCGGTTAAACAAAAGGGATTTGATTATTTTTTTCTGATCGCATTCCTCTTGGTCTGTATATTGGGACTTGTTTTCTTCAACCTAGGAACCAATTGGTCAATTCGTAAAAAATATTTCAAAAAAATATCAATGGCTAAGATGACTCAATCTATTACACTGAATGGGTTACGAGTGGCATTTGGTTCATTTCAATTAGGGAGTGCTGGACTGATTTTAGCTTATGGCATAAGCTTTATTACAAGTGCTTTATATTTCATGAAAGACTTTACAATTCAAAACGGTTTAGTTCAAAGGAAATTAGCAAATATTAAGACTACCATCATTTCACGAAGATACAAAGACTTCCCAATTGCTAATTTACCATTAGCATTGAGTGATTATGTCAGAGATGTGCTGGTTGCTTTAATTTTGATAGAATTCTTTTCAGAAAGTCTATTTGGGGCTTTTGATCACTCATACCGAATGCTTAGGATTCCTGTAATGCTAATTGGCGCCTCATTATCGCATGTATTTTTTAGTCGGATTTCGTCTTATAAATCTGAAGGAAAACTAATCTTTCCTCTTTTCAGAAATGTTATTAGAACATTATCACTCTTATCAATTATTCCATTTGTTGTTATCTATTTTTTCGGTGCACCTATTTTTGAATTTGTATTTGGTGATTTATGGAGGTTATCAGGCGAACTTTCTGAAATAATGGCTCCCTGGCTTATGCTTAATTTCATAGTCTCACCACTATCCACAATTCCACTTGTTTTTGGAAAACAGAAATCATTTTTGGCTATAGGTATTTTTTCATCAAGTTTACAAATTATGGGTTTTCTATTGATTCCATATATCCTTGGCAATAGCGATATAAATATCATATTGATGTTTCATTCTGTAACTTGGGCACAAGTGCTAATGGCATTGCTGACAATTTACTACCTCTATACTATTGTAAAGAGGCATGATGCAAATATTATGAAAGGCAATATTGAATAAAATTGAGAACTAATTGGACGTACCGGCCTGTATTCGAAGGAAAAGTTGATGTACAATCAGCTACATATGCGGCATTATTATTCTTAGCTACGTCTTTCTTTGCCAATGAGTATTATTATCTTTTACTTCCACTTTGTTTGTTTTGCTTAAATGCTCGATGGCTCACAAAGCGAAATACTGATCTGTTGAAGAATAAAAAAGCGAGATATATAGTAATTCTGAGCATTACTTATGTCGCTATTTCGTACTTAAATAAAGTATTTAATGGTTTTGCTATGAACGACTTAAAGGATTACTATGCGTCCTTCCTTTTGTTCCCAATATTACTATTTACCTCGTCTCTATTAAACACAAGAAAAGTATTTACTTTCTTCATTTTCCTCGTCGTCCTAGAGTGTATAATTGGATTATTTGAATATCACTTTGGCGTTCGTTCCTTTTTCACAGATTTTCCCGAAATGGACCTAGAAAGTGACTTTTTGTACGACCGTCGGGTAAATGGATTAAGCATTAGTTCATCTGTATTTGCATTAAAAATACTTGTTGCAATTATATCAATAGAATTTTCATTAATCGCAACACGCCTCCGACTAATCTTTAGACTTTTCTTGTGCAGTGGTGTTTTAATTTCATTCAACCGAGCTTCTATTATAGCGGTTCTTTTATTCTGGATCATTTTATTTCTTTATCAAATCATCAAAGAAAATTCTTTTCGTCTCAATAAAATGATATTTTTTGGTCTTAATTTAATCTGCTTCACAGGCATATTTCTTATGTTTTCTCAAAATAATCTTTGGACTGAAATGCAGAAAAAAAACCCTGAAAAAAAACAACTAGAACTTGCCTTCAAAGAAAAAGACGAAATACTCATGTTTTCCGATTTTAAAGAAACATCTAAAACCGCCAAATATCCGAGATTGAAAGAAGGAAATGAACTAGATACTAATTCTTTCGTGAGTCAGCTATTTTATAAAAGCACAAAAGGAATAAATACATCTGGACGCACACTTATTTGGCTTAATTATCTTGATTATACCGAAGGAAATAAATGGTTCGGGTATGGCTCAAACAAACTACTTTTTAAAGCGATCGATCAGGACAATCAAAAAATAAAGCTCATTCATGCGCACAACTCAATTTTACAGTTCGTATCATCTAATGGATTATTTATCAGTTTGCTATTTTTAATTATAATAGGCTACATTTGGACAAAAAAAAACTTTATTCTATTCATACCCATTCTGATTTTTTCTTGTTTTCAGTATGGTATTTTTTGGGGATTTTCCCTCTTGGATGTGTTCTTTTTTAGTATTCTCATGTGCAACTCAAATTTATTAAATGAAAAATAGTATTTCTGATTTAATAAATAGAATCGAGACTAAATTTAATGTCAATAGGATAAAAATCCATAAATACAACTTGGAGTTTGAGGTTTACCCATGGATAAAAGCAAAGCTATTTCACAAGCTTGTTACAGGCAAAGAAAGCCTTGCGAGCAGATCACTAACTAGTTTATTTAAGCAATTTAAATCAATCCTTTATGGAACATGGAATTTATTTCTAAGAAAATACGATATATGGGCATTCACCAATTCAGTCGAAAGGATTGAAATAAACGGCACTTTCACCGATAAGCTATTCGATCCAATAGCAAGCTATCACAAAGGAAAAGTATTAATTATCGAATTTCAATATTTCAAAACTTTCTCGCTTCACAAAATCGCATCTCAATATGCGGCTTCAAAAGCTCTGTTCCTAATTTCTGAGGAAATCTATAAACGTATTTTTTTGGGGAAAAAAATAAAAATATCCAATCGAAAATTAATTACTGAGATTGAAAATGAGCTAGGTTGCAATATAGACGTCGATGCCATTGTAAAAAAGAATATTGCACAATATAAGATGATGAAGTTTTGGTTAAAAATACTTCCTCATCCCAAATCTATATTTTTGTCTGTTTCTTACAATCACTTCGGATATATAAGAGCTTTTAAAGAGGTAGGAATACCTGTTGTAGAATTTCAGCACGGTGTGATTAGTGAGAACCATCAAGCATATAACTACAAAGTTTCATTGTCTCCAAATCAATTTCCAGATGCCTTAGCCGTATTCGGTTCATATGAAAAGGAATATTTATTAAAGCACTCCCTTCTATCAATTCATGATGTTTTTGTAATAGGTAGGTCCATTACAGAAAATTATCTTAATACAACCCGAGACTCTATGGCTGTTGAACGAATCTGTGTGTCGTTGCAAGACGGTATAATTGGAGATAAAGCCATACAGTTTCTAATAGATTTTAATAAAATTTCATCAAGCAAATACACTTTTCATCTTGTGGCTCGTAGAACAAGTGAATCAAAGTACAGATCAAAATTTAGCTTCCCAGATAACTTCATTTTTGCAAAAGAAAATATTTATGAAACAGTGGCGAAATGTGATATACACGTAACCGCATATTCCACTGTAGCTTCGGAGGCCTTGTCGCTGGGAAGAAGAAGTATTTTAATCAATATCGAAAACAAGGCAAAAGAAGTTTTTGCCTCTATTTTGGGTAGTAACCCGTATGCTCATTTTATTGAAAATCACCAAGAACTCATGGGGATTTTAAATAAGCATAGTACAAATTATCCATCCAAAGATATTGCAGCATCAAATGATAAAAACATAAGAGGCTCCTATAAAGAGAATTGCATATTATTTTTAAATAATCTTCATAAGATAAAAGCGTAATGAGGAATTTACAAAAGTGCAAGGAGATGATGCAGGCATGGAAATTCAATGACTGGTGTATCGCTTATATCGTATTCTTTTCGATAGTTTATCAACAACTTGCTCCACTAGGTTTTTTTGCCTGGATAAGTATCTTTTGGCGTAATATTGAAAAAAAACCATATGCGTTTTGGAGAGGACTAGAATTTATTTTTGTACTCTATTATATTTTTTTGTGTCTTGGATTACTTTGGACAGACAATATTGATGTAGGCATTTTCAAGCTAGAAAATAAGCTTTCTTTCGCTGTTTTTCCTTTACTGTTTTATTTCTCCAAGTTGTCAATTTCAAAAGAAACTGTATTAAATATTTTACTTTTTTCTATTTGTTTTAGTCTTACAATTTATCAAATCGTCGCCATTTCAAAATCCATTTATAATCCCGAAGACAATCATTGGGGATACTTTAAAGGTTCTTTATTTTGTCTATTCATGCATAGAGGATATTATGCCTCTTATCTGGTTATTGGTTCTTTAATTTGTCAATCTAAAATTCAGCGAAATCAAAATAGACTGATGAATGGTATTTTATTTGTTTTTTTAAGCATCGGGACAATACAAACGCATTCAAAAGCCGGTATACTTTGTTTATTAGGGTTCAACACCTTTTTATTTTTTTATTATGTAATTAGAAAAAAACTTTGGAAAACAGCAATGACTACAGGTATTGTGAGCATTACTCTTTTAGGTCTATTCATAAATATGGAATCCACTTTAAAAGATCGATTTCAAAAAATACCATTATCTAAAGAGAATATCCAACTTAAAAACAATAACAGTTCAGAAAGTAATCAAGCACGTTTGATCATGTGGAGCGCCTCGATAAAGTGCATATATAAAGGAACATTTTGGGGTTACGGAACCGGTGATGACACACAAGTCTTGGAGGAACAAAATAAGTTAGATAAAAACTTAAAGATGGCAGAAGATCTAATGAATTCACATAATCAATTTTTCACAACAATGCTACAAATAGGTTTACCCGGTCTGTTTGTTTTATTCACGATATTCTATAGAGCGTGCAAGACAGCATGTAAAAATAAAGAACTTCTGACCTTACTAATTTCATTATGTTTCTTTATCAATTTCTTGGTAGAATCATACCTTGAAAGACAAGCAGGTATTATATTATTTTGTCTACTTACAATATCTCTTCATACAGAATTCATTAAAAATGAACTAGAGTCAAAAGTTGAAAATTAAATCATGAGACTACTTATTTTAACACAATACTATCCTCCGGAAATCGGTGCTCCTCAGAACCGATTGCATGAGCTTGGTATTCGTTTACAAAAGAAAGGAGTGCAGGTAGAAGTACTGACAGCTTTACCTAATTATCCAAAAATGGAAGTTTTCGAGGAATACAGGAATAGAAAAACACGGAAGGAAACTATTGAAGGAATCACAGTTCATCGATCTTGGATTTATGTCTCACCATCAAAAAGCATAATCGCTCGTCTTCTAAATTATTTCAGCTTTGTGTGTTCAAGCTATTGGCATGGACGAAAATTAGAACCCTTTGATTACCTAATGGTAGAAAGCCCTCCCCTATTTCTAGGCTATTCGGCAATGGCATTGAGTAAAAAACTAAATGCGAAGCTCATCTTTAATGTTTCAGATCTTTGGCCCGAAAGTGCTGAAAAGCTTGGCCTGGTAACCAATAAAAACCTACTAAACATGGCCTATAAGCTAGAAAAGAAATGCTACAAAGCTTCTGCACTAATTACGGGACAAACACAGGGAATTGTCAATGACATCAAACAACGCTTCCCCGAAAAAAAAGTAAGCTGGCTACCAAATGGGGTGGATATCTCATTTTATGATTCTGACAAAATTCCAGACAGTGACTTTAGAAAAATCAATGGATTTAAAGAGGAGGATGTTATTTTCTTTTATGGTGGTATTTTGGGCCATGCGCAAGGTCTTGAGATTATCATTGAAGCTGCGAAAGGATTGGAACATACAGATGCACAATTTGTGATTCAGGGTGCAGGACCAGAAAAAGAGCGCCTACTTGCATTACATAAAAAATATGCCCTCAAAAACATTCACTTCATGGACCCCGTTGCAAAAACAGAGATGCCAGGTATACTAAAGTCAGTTGATATTGCCATCGTTCCACTGAAAAAGCTAGATATTTTCAAAGGTGCAATACCGTCAAAAATATTTGAAGCGTTGGCCATGAAAAAACCCCTACTGCTCGGTGTTGATGGAGAAGCACGCAAACATTTTATCGAAAATGCGAAAGCAGGTCTATTCTATACCCCAGAAGATGCAGATAACCTCAAAAAACAAGTGTCATATTTCTTAGAAAACCCCAATGAGACAAAAAATATGGGAGAACGTGCAAGAAATTATGTGGCTGATATTTTTGACCGCAATAAAATAGCGGAAGGCTTATACAGTGAACTTCAAAATATGTAATTTCGAAGCATGATCCCATTCTCACCCCCACGTATCGATCAGAAAGTGCTTGATGAGGTAAATGCAGCCCTGTTAAGCGGATGGATTACGACAGGACCGAGAACCAAGCTTTTTGAGAAACGAATTTCGGAATACTGTGGTTGTAAAACTACGGTTGCCGTCAATTCATGGACCATGGGTATGGAGGTTTTCCTAAGATGGTGGGGTATTGGACCAGGAGATGAAGTAATCATTCCCGTTTATACCTATTGTGCGAGTGCAAATGTTGTATTACATACAGGTGCAAAAGCAGTGATGGTCGATATAAATGGCGACGATTTTAATATTGCACTTGACAAAATAGAGGCAGCCATTACGCCAAAAACGAAAGTCATCATGCCTGTCGATATTTCAGGATTTCCTTGTGACTACGAAGAAATTATGGATTGTGTGAATAAACACAGTTCGATTTTTGTACCCGCTAACGATAAACAAAAAAAACTAGGACGCATTTTAATCGCTGCTGATTCAGCACATAGTTTTGGAGCAACCTACAAAAACAAGCGCTCAGGAAACTTTACAGATGTAAGCTGCTTTTCTTTTCATGCAGTCAAAAATCTAACAACTGCGGAGGGTGGTGCTCTATGTTTTAACCTTCCAGAGAACTTCGATCACGAAGAAATTTATAAAGAATTTGTAACGATAACCTTGCATGGGCAATCTAAAGATGCTTTGGCAAAAACAAAAAAAGGCGCATGGAAGTATGATGTATTAACTCCGGGATACAAATGTAATATGACTGACCTTCAGGCAGCCATAGGTCTTGTTGAATTGGATCGATATGCAGAGAATTTGGCCCGAAGAAAAGAAATATTTGATGCCTACGACAACGCATTTTCAGAAAAAACCTGGGCATTATTGCCCCCACACCAAACTTTGGAAAAGACATCTAGTCATCACCTTTATCTACTCAGAATCAAAGATATTTCTGAAGCACAAAGAGATGAAATGATTCAGGAAATAGTCAGCCAAGCCGTTTCTGTAAATGTCCATTTTCAACCTCTACCCCTACTCACAGCTTATAAGAATCTTGGCTATGAAATCGCTGACTTTCCCATAGCTTACCAAAAATAT
>CEUH01142759.1_pt1 | contig 15369 bp, 6 predicted proteins | sample 356461 | NCBI WGS metagenome assembly CEUH01 (sample SAMEA2623275, study PRJEB7988) | marine metagenome | isolation source: saline water (ENVO:00002010), including
ACTCGACTTCAATTTCAATACCAATGTCAGTGGCCCAGAGACAGTCACAGTTCCTGTCGGTGGGCCGGGAGCAGGGGTTCCCCCCATCACCATCACCATCGCTGACCTCGACAAACCAGACCTTGTTCCCGGCGGTAAAATTGAAACTGATATTGCGGCTGCTATGGCTCCTATCGTCGCAGCAGCAGGAGCAGGAGGAGGCGCTGTCCCTCCATCGCCCTATGAAGTCTACACTGCGGCGATACAGCAGCGCTTAGGCAACCTGAAGTTCAATAACCTGATGATGGGTGGAACAAATCCGGTTTCAATGGGCGACGTCATGCTCGAAGCGGTGTCTCTTGCGATTACCAAATACGGGTATGAATCATCAGCAGAAGACATCCGCTTTGTCACTGCTCTGATGGTTGCGTCCTTGCCTGAAATTCAGAATGCGTCAGGAACAGTGTCGGTGACCAACCTCGCACGACAACTTGCCCAAGTCGCACAGACACAAGGGGCTCGGAACCGTGGAACCGTGACACGGGCCATCAACCGCCTGACGGCTCCGCCTGCGGCTGGCGCTCCCGCTCTCACCGCAGTTCAGCGACTCATGGCTCTTCAAGCGTTGCAGACAGCACTTCAAAATCTGGGGGGTCCATGATGGTAGAATCTTTCACCAAGGAGCAGTTCACAAACCTCACTGACTCGCTCGGGCCGCTGAATCTGCGCCCGTCTGAAAAGCGAGACCTCATCAAGGAGATTCAGAAAGCAATCGACGTTGAACGAGAAAACATCAAAGCGACGGCCAATTTTAGCGAAGAGGTGTTTAACGCATTTGACGCAGAGGCTGGCCGTTTTTCAGACATTCTTGGTGAAGCGGCGGCCAAGAAGTTGACCGAAATCATCACCGAAAAGGTGGACCTCCAGACGTTCATGGAAGAGGGAGAAGCACCACCAGACGTCGCAGTGAGCCAGCGAGTCCTTGAATTGAGAGTCAAGGAAATCCACAATGACGTTATGAACTTCCACGAAAAGGTGACTGGTAACTTCCCCAATACAGCACTTTCAGTGGAGCAAAAAGCACTCCTCGATGACATTTTGAATCCGAGCGAGGTGCTCAAAATTCGCAAGGTGGTGGACCACATAAAGGAGCAATACACGGGAATGCAGGACACCCCGCACATCACCAAGTTGGAAAAGCAGACGAAGGCTTTGATGGCATACGAGGAAGCACTCCGTAAGGGGCACCTCGAACTCAAAGGAAACACCAACATGTCGTTTTGGATTCAGATGAACAACGTTTTGAGTGGCCTTTTGGAATCACAAGAACTGGCCATGGCGCGCATCAAAAAGCACAGCAAGTTCAGCAAAATTTCGATGGCAGGTGGCATAGTCCCATTTGGCGAAGAAGTCCGCCACGACATCTCCGGTGCCTTTGGTGCAAACTGGGACGTAGAAAGGCTTCAGCGCATCGCTGACCAGCATTATGAGAACCAACAACGCGTTGTTGAACTCATCAGTCCTGCTGAAATCAAGCGCATTTACCTCGGACCAACCACTGGCCTGAAAGAAGCAGATGTCCGCAAACTTAAATTTGAAGGTCGCAATAACGTCCGAGACAGGGTCGTAGGCCGAGCGGCTGACATGGTCCCATATTCTGGCAGTTGGGAGAATGACATCGTTGCCAAAGCAACAGACATCGCAAAGGAGTTCGCAGACGAGCATTACGACCGCATCCGACTCTTTGGTGGAAAGCCTCCCAAGGAAATGGAGCGACTACAAGGCCAACTTGAGATGACCGAGCAAAGGGCTCGACGAATGGCGCAGACGCTCCGCCAGAGCCTTGACCGCTCGAAAAGGAAACTGACTGAAGCGCAGGAGAGCGAGCGAGCAGCCCAAGAGGCTGCTGCGTCCTTTGAAGGCAAGGTCATCTACGACGACGAAGCACAGGCAGCAGCATCTGTTCTTGAGCGACAAATTTCCGACATCGACCAGCAATTGGCTGCTATCAAAGGCTCAACCTTTTCAGCGGATAAAGCAAAACGAAAGGAACTCCGCACTCAGAAGCGTGCTTTGAAGCAAATTCTTCAGAAGGGGATGAACTGATGGAGTGCCCATCCTGCAACGCTGACAACGCCGACGGCGTGGTGTTTTGCGTTGTCTGTGGCGCTGAACTGCCAAGGAGCAATCCAAATCATGCCTTGGGCAAGGGGAAAATGGCAGTCTTCCATGTGGAAGAGGCTCTTCTCAGCAACTCAGCGGGTGAGCGCATCGCTCGCCGCAAGGGACTGTCTGGAAAGCGGTTTGAGCGTGAGGTGGCAAACAACCTTGAGAAGGCAGTCTCTCGCCCGGGCGTCAAAGACTTCGTCAACAAATTGGGACGGAAGAACCACGTGATTGCTTTCATCAGTTCCCTCGAAGACTCATACCAGTTCCGACTTCAGGACCGCCTACGACAACTTGGATACCCAGTGGCGGCAGACAGTTCAGGTCCGCTCGTATTGATGGGTGATGCTGCAAAGAACATCCGTTCCTTGGGCAACCGCTACGACATCGTGTTCTCCTTCGGGAGCAGTTCTGCTGCTGCTGCAAAGGAAATGGACGTGCCGGGTGTTTATGCAACGGTCAACGACTACATTGGCGACAGCAAGAACCCCTACCTTGCACCTGAACCAACGCCCGGGTCATACACGCTCTCAGGCCTCCATCCTGCACCGACGCCGGGTCCTTACACGCTGACGAACCCCAACTGCGGTTGCGGGAAGAACCCCTGTGTCACCTACGGCTCGATGAAGAATGCTCCTTTCGACATCAGTGGTGCAGCCGACATGACAGACGAAGAACGCATGGAAGCGATGGGTCGGTATCAGGAGAAGCAAGCCGCCCAACAGACAGCAGCACAAGCAGCAGCAGACGCAGCAGCACGGGCGGAAGCCGCTCGCAAGAAGCAATTGGAAGCGAACATCCCGGCCATCAAGCAATCAATCGAAGCGTGGGCGCGAAGATACATCGACCCGGAACTACCACGCGTCCTTGCCGAGATAAAGCAAGCACCTGATTTCTCGTCAACAATCAAGTTTGGCACGAGTAGAGCCGGGGCACCTGAGTTGGAGCGGCTCATGAATGACAGTCGTGATGCAGGATATTGGATTGGCGACCATTTGTCGGACCTCTACGGAGTCCTTGTCACGGTGTTTGGCACGAACTATCGCGGTATTGGGCGGAGTGTCACTTTCTACAACCTACCACCGGGCTCTCCTATACCTCGGCCCACGCCCCCGCCTATGCCACCAACGCGCAACCCTCCCCCGAAGCCCCGTCGTCAGACCAGCAAGAAGACTGGGAAGAAGCGCCGTGAATCAGCGAAGAAATATTTCGACCGCCTCATGGGCAACAAAATGATGAACGAAGAGTTCCCTGACAACTCTCAACGTTCTGCTGTGGCTCTTCGCTACGTCAAAGAGGAATACGGTCAGCGTGGCGTGAACTCGGTGACGAAGACGTGGAACCCGATTGACAACCCGTCTGGTATTGTTCCCATCTATTCGGGTGAGCCGAAAGCCATGACCAAGAACCTCGGTGCGATATTCGCTGAAGTTGTAATTGGCAGGAACGTTGTGAAAGACGTCGGTGAAGTGGTTCAAGCAATCTACCGAGGGCTCATTGGTGGTCGAACGTCAATGGCTGAAAAGCGTTTGGCGTTGGGTATTGCGTCAATGCAAAAGGAACTCTCTGATAACGCAAAGGCCCTCGGTGGCAACGCAGTCGCCAATCTGAAAATGGACTACGAAATCATTCAGGGCTCCGCAACAATCACCATCGTTGCGAATGCTGATGCAATCAAACTTCGTGGCGGGGTGAAGAAGAACCCTGCAAAGCCTGCAAAGGTCAAGAAGGCCAAAGACGCCTACAAGAAGTTCCACGGTGGCAAGACCCCGGACGAAATCACGACTGAGAAAATTGATGTCGGTGATGTTTGGTATTCGCTGGGAGAGTGCTGGACAATTGGCTACAAGTCGCCCAAGGAAAACGGTGACGAGGAGCAAAAGTTCATCCACGAAATGAACGAGGAGTCAAAGGATGGCAACTTCCCGACGCTGTATGCAACGATGCCTGAAAGTGGTGAGCCGATGCTCATCATCAAAGGCGGGAGCATGAAAATCGGTATGCGAGACGGCAAAGCATGGTTGATTGATTGAGGTGGGTGAATGGCAGCGGAGAAGCGGCAGACCTACTTCGGTGTCCCTATCAAAACGTGGGACAAAATCGAACTCGCATCCCTTGGCGTTGTCGTTGCTACCGCAGCACGGGGTGCTTTGGACACTGTCGGGAGCAAAGGTGTGTTCGGATACGGGAAGTCATCCAAACTCGTCAAAGCATCCCGCTTTGGGTTGAAGAAGTCAACATGGAGCGAACTCAACACGCTCTCTACCGTCCTTGGCTTCATGTTGCTGGCGAAGTCGGCCATCGACACGCTGGAGCGAAAGACCGACCTGTTCAAGAAAGAAATCAGCCCGGGTGAAGGATTCATTCCGTGGCAATACCGATACCGATATTGAGGTGATGACATTGTATCCATTTGGCCCATCAAAGAAAAAGCGAAACAAACAACTGCTCGGTATTGCTGCCGTTGCAGCACTCTTCCTGTATGGAGGGCAGCGGGTCATCAGCAACCCTGCTCCAAACATTTCCTCTCTCCGCATCACTTACTACAACAAAAGCACAAATCAGGTGACAGAAGCAAATGTTGCGAACGGTGGCACCTACCACGGTTCAGCGATGGGTATTCAGTTGCGCTTCAGGGACGATAGCAACAACGGCTCCGTCGTGCGCATCACCTACAATTCCAAAAAGTCTGGTGCGACAGTCACTGCCAACACACGGACATTCACCCTGACGCCCGGTCAAACGGGCGAGTTCTTCGTTGAACCCAGCGAATACGGCGCAACCTCTATGGGTGCTGACCGTGTGGACTTCACTGTCGAAGTGTTGCCACCTCAAACCGGCGGCATACCGAAGGAAGGGAAATCCTACCCGACGTATCGCTTCGCTTACCGGTTGTGAGGGAGGAATGAATGGACCCATCCGTGTTTCTGACTGCACCCAATGACAACGGTGTGAAAGGGTTCCTTCGAGTCGCACGCCCGTCAATCCGCAGGTGGGTTAAGAACCACTACGAACGCTTTCGTCGCTCGTTCGAGCCTCCTGCACTGGGATTTCCCGGTTCACACGGGATTGAGCCCGGGTTCATGTTGACTCACCACTTGCAGGGCGAATATTTCACCAACGAAGACAACGTCCCAACTTTGCGTGCTTCCACTTTCGATAGGACGAGTCGGGTTGGCGGTCGCGGCGGACTCGACGCTCTACCGTTGGAAGTAATTTATCCACCAATCAAACACACACGCGTAGGGGCAAGGCCTCAGGATGCATTTGGACACCCCGAATTCGACACCTTCTTTCCACGTATCGACACGGGAAACTCCTTCGGGATTGCTAATTTCAAGAGACCGAATGAAATTCGGATGAGAGAAGCACCCGGTGGTGGCTCTGTTTTTGAGGCAGCGGCCCCCCTTCAAGCAGACTTGCGTCAAGGCGGACAAAGTGTCTATTTCCTTCTTCCCTCTTTGGCCCGTATGATGGTTGACAACATTCGCCTCGGTCTCGCCACACCAAACGACATCGTCGAGTGGATGGCTGTCACTTTGCTCACGTTTGACCAAAAGCAGCCCGGTCCACGAAGCGCAGACCGAAACAGGACGAACATTTTCGACACGTTTGTTGACGGTGGTGTCACGAAATACGATTTTTTCCGTCTTTGGGAGAACGTCATCGTTGGCGAGCCAATCGCTCCGGGGTCAGAACTCGACGCCATGCTCGACAACGCAAGGGTCTCATCCCAACTTCATTCAACCACCCCCGGTGCTGCCAACAGTTTCCCCAACACAAGGCAAGCGACCAACACGCTTTCTGTTCAATACGAGGGTGAACTTGAGGATTTCAAGGACATCGAGCCGGACAAGTTCCGCAATTCCATCAAGCAATTCCTCAAACCGCTTCTTGACCGCCTTGATGCGAAAATGCCCATTGGGCAGGTCCTTGGTATTCTGGAAACGAACAGGGTGCGCCCTGCTCAAGACTCAACCGGGCGTGCAGTTCCTCCCGCCACTTGGAAGCCACCCGCAAATCAGCCTGACCCCCTTCAAGCCATCAGGGAGGGGACTTGGCGGGTCACTCGCACTGGACGTCGCGACAAAAAACCAGTCGTGGATGTGGCAAGCACAGTCAACCCTGACTACATTTACAGGGGTGTTCTCGTTTCCAACACCTTCGTTCCAGTGGGTCAGCCGGACCTGAGGCAATCAGCAGACTTGCGAAACAGTGCCGCCCTTGCTTTGTTTGAACGTGTCGTTGACGCTTTCATTTATATCGAGCACATGAACACGCTCGCTTTGTCAAAAATCAACCACAGCCGCTTTACCAAGGAACATTTCCGAGATTACGATGGGACATACAGCCCACCAAACAGCGGTATCATTTCCATTCCTCTGCCACCGGGCGCTGCTCCTCGCGCAGCAGGTGACATCGAAGGAATAGGTGGCGTGCGCAATCAAACGGGCGATGGGTCGAAGTTCTTTGGAGACTGGTTCATTGATGCACGCACAGACCACACCACCGCGTTCTTCGCCAACATGTGGCACAAGAAGAAAGGGCTGCGCAAGACATTGGAAAACCTGTTCAAGGACAACAACTTCGCCCTTGCTGAGATTCAGTGGTATTCGCAGATTGTGTCAAAGCACCTGAATCCTGCTCTCATCCCAGCGATGGCCCAGAACCAACTCCCCACCCGAGCCGTTCTCGTTCCACCTGCGGCTGCTTTCCCCGCAGGGGTCGCCCCCCAGATGACATTCAACCTTGAAATGAAGGACATTGAATTGAAGTTGGAATCTCCCTTGCTGCGTGATGCTTACCTCGAATATTCTCGACAGTTCAACGAGTGGTTCGCTTCCCTTCTTGTTGGGGCCAACCGTGGTTTCCTTTACGAGCAACCGTTCGGTCCAGCGGGGCCAAGTGGGAACGACAAAGCCAAGAAAATTAAAAGCGCACGCGAGTCCATGTCTGGTGCTGTCAAAGAGGCGTGGAACATGGTGCGTGCCTCCATCCTCTCGCTGAGGAACTTGGATGTCACTGACGGGCAAATCATTCAGGTCCTGCAAGAAGAAGTGAACCAATTGACAGGGCCTGCTGGAGCGGGAGGGGGACCCGCTGCTGGTCAAGCAGCGTATCTGGCAGGTATCCCAACGATTCCTCCCGGTGGCGCCAATGACCTGAACACCTACCTTGATTTCATCAGTGGTCTTTACGATAGCAACATCATGTTCCTTGCAGCGTTCAGCACGGCTGTCGACCGTATGCGCATTGACAACACGGCTGACATACAGCAGGTTGAAGAGATGTTCATCACCGACATCAAGAAGCATCTCAAAATGAAGGCCATCGGAACGGTCACTTTCCCTGCTCTTGCGGTGGCGACTGAAATCCTCCGAGACTACATCATTATCCCCGCTGCTCAAACCCAGCAGTTCGTGGCGACCCAACTGAACGCTGACATTCAGGCTCGTATTGCTGCCCGTGCAGCGGCACCGCAGGGCTTCACTGTTCCAGCCGAACCAGCGATTGCTCCCCCACAGGCCCCGCCGATTTTGCAGACGGAGGTTCCACCGTGAGCAAATACGACGGACTGTTGTTCCAGTTCTCAAAATACGCCAATGAATTCGCCACAGCAGGGCTCAAGCCTTCCCGTGCTGACATTGAAGAGTTCATGGTCAAGTTCTTCAAGCAGACCATGTTCCAAATGGGGACGGTTTCGTGGGATGCAAAGACGACTGTTTTCCGTGGTGCCAACTATCGGGACAAGCAAACGGGCAAGCCACTTTACGTCATCGACACAAAGAAGACCACCAAGGAAAACATTGACGAGATTCGCCCCGTCCTTCACGAAGCCTTCCTTCGTGAGCACAAATCCTTCGGGATTCCAGTGGATAACTTCGACCCGAAGCCAATCGTTCCTTCCACCAACGAGGAGCAGATGCTCCATGAAAGCATGAAGGCGATGGCTTATCGCTACAATCAACTGACGCTCCCATTCCGTCTTCGCAAGACGATGCATCACGAACTGCAAGCGGTGTTGTTCCGCAACGCTCAGGTCATGACCAGCCAGCGGTTCACGCTTCATTCTGAGAAGGAGATTCGGGAATACATCGACGCAACCAGTTACGGAACAGGAATGGGAAAGCACGGTGGGTCAAACAAAGGCCTACGGGACATTTGGTGGCGCCCTAATCCCTCAGGGAACCACCCGAAGGTCGGCGTCATTGACCTTGACAATCCGGCAGAAATGCCATTTGATGAACTTGCCCGGGTGACTTACGACATCGCAAAGCGACTCAGCCTTATCCACTCAACGCTCGTTTTGTTCACAGGCAAGACCTTCCACATCTGGTTCGCCACCAAACCGATGACCTTTGAGACGGTGCAGGAGTGCTGGGATTACACATACAGCGCCATCATGAAAGCAACGCCAGATGTTGCGTTCAACCGAGAGGAAGCCATCACTCGTCGGGTGCCTTTCATTGACAAGAGCCCAATGAGTGGCAAAACGATGACACGCATGCTCTTCGGCATGCACTACAAGCCTGCTCTTGAGGATTCCACTGGTTATTGCGCAATTCCAGTTGCGCTTGACCGAGTGAAGAAGTTCAACCCGCAAGAAGCCCATCCTGTCGCTGTGATGCGCGACTTTGAACGGCTGAAGGGGATGGCTGACGCTTGGTTCATTTCCGCTGAAGTCGGAGATGGTTTTGAGGAGACTGAGGCTGCACCCCCCTGCTTCCGCATTCCTCGCGACAATCAAGACAAAGAAAACCCACTGGTTGTCAAACTGCAAGCGTGGAAAAAGCAGCCTTGGACAGGTGGTTCTGGTGGCATCCGATACCGGGACATCGGGAATGAACTTCTTCAACACCCCCGCCTTGTCGTGACCCCGAAATACGACGGACAACTGGGGCTCCTTGCGTTCAACAAAAGGGGTGGCTTCAAAGTTCATGGGAAGCGCCTCGATTCACGAAAAGGTGCGAGCCGAGCAGGGATGGATGTTGAGCGAAGCGTCATGGTGACAGAAAAAGGCGGAGTTATCGGGTGGGACAATTATCTGACCCGTGAGTTCGAGCGCATCTGTCAGGACAACGATGTGGACAGCATCGAGGTGGTTGTGGAGTCCATCGTGTTGGATGCAAACGGGCGCGTGATGGGAAATCATGAGTCCACCTCAATTCTTGCGACGGGAACAGACAACCACGACCCCGCTACTTTTCGGCGACTGAAGGCAGTCATCGTTGATGTGCTGTCCGTTGATGGAAAGGACGTTTCCTCTTTGCCCTTCGAGGAGCGCATCATGAAGGCCGCAGACTTGGAAGGTGACCGCATTCGGTGTGTTGACCCAACTGTTGTTGAAGACGATTACGAGGCGACAGTCCAAGCCATCTGGCGTTCTCAAGTGCAGGAGCGGGTGAATGAAGGTCTCATTGTCTACGCAGGCGAGCGTCGATACAAGGTCAAACGGAAATACACCATCGACGGCGTCATCATGGGTGTTATCAAGGGGAAAGTCTGGCAGGACAAGAAGCCCCGCATCGCCTCCGTCTTGATTGGCGTTTCCAAGAAAACAAACGAGGGAATGGCCTTTGTCCCAGTTGGGCGTGCTGGTGGGTTTCCGTTCGACATAGGAGAGGAATTGTTCAAAGCCGTTTTGGGTGAGCAGACCGGCGAATACGGGCAATTCGAGCACGCTGTCCGCAACCCGGGCTTGGAGGAGCGATACCCCGACATTCAAATTGTCGACCCTCGGGTGATTGTTGAGGTTGAATTTCAGAAATTATCCAACAGGCGCACCATCTCCGGTCCTACGCTTCTCCGCAAACCAACCCGGGGCCATGCCGGTTTTCAGATGGGGCTTTCGGTCACGAAAAGCGAGCGGTATTCTCGTTCAATGGAGGGCCCGCCGAACTTCCTTCGCGTTCGCTACGATAAGGACATAGAGGATTCAGCCGATTATTCGTTCCGTCAAGGAGACGGAGCGGGTGGGTTCAAAATCGGTGTGAGGGCTGGCCCTAAAATCAATCCTGCTTTATTGGTTTCTCCAGACGATTCTCCCGGCGCAGCGACACCACTTTTTGTCTCAAAAACAGGTCTAACGTCCGTTATGCCGAATCCTTTCTACGGATATGCTGCCGGACCACGCTGGGTCAGTGGTGGTCGACGTCCTTTCATGCTCCCAGAACACCCGGGCCTTGTCTTTGAAGAGACACCTATCGGACACAAACCGGTGCAGCCAGCAGGCAAGCAAGGTGGCCGGACATCCGCCCCTGATGATTGGTTGACGCTGAAGCAGGAGTTCGCAGACCAATTGCAGTCAGAAGAGGGGAAGTGGGGATTGCACTACGACCCGCAAAAAATTCGTTTCCCCAAGGACAAGGATGGAATCGCTTATTTCCTCGACATCCCCGGCTTTGCGCTTGGTAGTGACGATGCCATTTACGATGAAGAGGGGCCGAACATCGGTGGCGTCGTCAGCGACAAAAACCGTGAAGAGGTGCGCTACCACAATCAATTGCTGATGGACTACATGGTGGATGAGGAGCAGAAGGCCCGTGATGGCGAAGTGGCAGCACTCGCAAACCTTGACCAGCGTTCCTTCCAATCCTTCCCCGTTCCTGTTGGTGAACTCCCCGACGAAGAGTTCGATGCAACGTTCTATGACCAACAGGCAGAAAACATCGCATCTCAATTTGCACGCCTCTCTCTCGACTCGAAAGCCGACAGCGAGAAGCGTAATGAAAGTCGTCGCAGGGTCCTTGCTAACCCCGAACACACGGAAGACTCCAAGAGCAAGAAGAGCATCGCCCGTTCAGAGCGGGGCGTCATTCGCCCATTTGACGCGTTCATGGTCTTTGAAGGGGAAGGTGAAGAAGAGTGAACTTGCCCCCCTCCGTTGTCCGCAAATACACACGCTTCCCAAAAAGCGGGTCTGTGTTGGGTGGCCTCGACATCAAGGAAGCGACCTTAGACATGGAGAACGGCACGTGGTTCGTCATGTTCAGCGGAAAGGTCTCCCGCTCGAAGGCTCGAAAAGCGATGAGTCATTTCATTGACCGAACGGCCACGGTCCCAACAAACACACGTTCCTTCAGCAGTCCACGGGTCGTCCCGGTGAAGTTGATGTGTGATGAGGTGACAACGGTCCGCTCCAATCCAAGTGGCCGTGTCACGATTGCGAAAGGACACCTCTCTTTCGACGGTGTGCTCAAGAACCCTGTTTCGGTCAGCGAGTTCACCAAAGAAATGAACGACATGGTGACGCATAACCCGCACAAGGTTTTCCGAGAATTCCCCTACAAGCGGTTGAATGACAAGAAGTTCCTTGACCAATTGTGGTCTTTCGTCTCGTTCAGTGGTGAGTCCTACGGGTGGGCCACCTCCAACGGAAAGGTGTTCCACCGTCGTGCATCGCTCATCATGCCCAAAATCAAAATCAACAAGCGACCAGACAATGAAGTCGCCTTTTACCACACGCACCCATCTAAGGACGAGCCCTCCCTGACATCTGCCGACGACATTCAGTTCTACTCAGACCTTGCATTCGCCCCGGGCGTGAAGCACAACTACACGGTGATGCGAGACCGAATCGACTACTTCCGCTTCGATGTCAAGAAGAAGAAGGTGGATGAATACCTCGACATTGACGAGGGCCATTTCATTGACGATGTTGACGCCATGATTGAGCAGGCTGAAATGAAATACAAGGACGACGATAGCCTCGGCCCTGTCGAATACTGCAACTTGGTCACCGCTGAGATGGTGCGGATGTTCAATGACAAATACAAGGGCCTGATGAAAATCACCTACCAGCACTTCGTCAATCCGAAATACAAGAAGGGGGACGAGGGCCCTTTAGCCAATCCGCTCCCCAACCCGACAAGTCCCGTCATCCCCGAAAAATACCATCACCATTCGCTCACCGACCTTCAGGGGCTTGATTATTCATGGGTCCATTACGGGGGCGACGAGTTCGCCCACACACTGTATGTCCACTATTGGCTGAAGCATCACTTTGAGCCAGACAGCAAGGGAGTCAGCCGGATTCGCAAACTGGAGCCACTTGGATTTGACTCAGAACTCCGCAAGAAAACCCGAGCGTATCTCAACCAGCGCATCACAGCGAACTGGTCTTTTCTTGACCTGCTTTACACGGTGGCTCTTTACCATGACATCGGGAAGGTGCGAGAAAAGGACGGTGAACACCACTCGCTTGAAGGCAAATACATGTGGGATGAATTCATCGCAGATGCACTGGACGTTCCTCATGCATTCGAGGAAGTCGTTTCGTTGATGCTGGAATCCGATATTGGTCGGCGAAACATCAGCGACGATTTTTTCCAAACGCAAGTCGGTGAATATTACGGTGTCGCACTCATCATGCAGATGGCAGACATTGTGACGCACCACCCGCACATGTTCACTGGCTACGCAAAGCAAGCGCGCAAGTCTGGTCAGTTCAAGGGTGATGTCCGAGCATACAAGGAGTGGGCCATGAGCGGGCTTGTGGAGAAACTGAAAAAATTCCTTGAGAAACCACTTCCCAACCCTCGCCCGTCTATGATGTTCATCAATTGGCAGGGCGATTACGGCACCAAAGAAATCAGCAGTGCTTTGGTCGGGGCCTCGTTTGAGCAATTCACGGACAACCTCGACGGGGTCTTTCGTGCGCGACAAGGTGGGTCCACTGCATACTTCAAGTTCAATACCGACACCCTTCCGGCGTTGACTGGCATGATTCCCGACGGGGTCGATGTTTCGGTCCGCTTGATTCCTGCAACTTCCTCTTTGTGGGTTAGCATCAAGCGTGAGCATCAAGTCGATGACTTCGGTGCAGAAGTCGCTCAAACGATTTACGAGGAAGTCGGCGAAATCCTGAAGGGCTTTGATGACCGCATCGTCATTGACAAAGTGGAGGCTGCCATTCGCATCAACCCACGGAAAGCGAAAAAGGTCGGTCTGGTCATCGTCAGCGGTCCAACCGGCTCTGGCAAAAGCACACTCATCCGACACATGACTGAGAAGTTCGAGGTTGCGGGCGAGCCAATCAAAGTCACCAGCCGCCCTCGTCGCTCACGAGAAAAGGACGGAGTCGATGCGATTTTCACCAGCAAGGCCGAGTTCGAGCAGATGATTGAGAGCGACCAGTTCGTTGAGTGGGCTCTCCGAGAGAACGGACATTACTACGGGCGCAGGTGGGTTGATTTCAACTACCCCGTCAACGTGATTTCAGCAGACCTGAAAGGGGTGAAAGCCTACAAGAAGGTCTTCCCACAGGCCTACACGATTTTCCTCAAGCCCGATGTGTCTGGGAAAGAGATGGTGCAGCGCATCATGCGCCGTGGCGGCATGTCGCTGGAAGAAGCAAAGAAGCAAGCCGAAGAGGGAGCAGCACAAGTCGCTGAAGCCAAGAGCATTCCCTTCGACCAGTTCGTCACGGTGAAGAGTGGTTCATACGAGCAACTGTTTGACAAAATGGCCAAGAGCATGGGGAACATTCTGACGAATCCTCGAGTGCACGAGTCGAAAATCCTCGCTGTGGTTGAACCCGCCCTAAATGAGATGAGCGAGTTCGAGCGACACACTCGAAAAAATGAATTTTACAACCGCAAAATGGGGACAGTGCCATTCAACATGCTGGAGACGCTTTTGGAACGCGACAATCAGGCTTATGAAGAAAAGCGTCAAAGGCTGATTGAATGGAACCAGCAAGTGATTCGCACGACTGATGCTGGCACTCACGTTGCCTTTGTCACTTCCCCTGACAACCGCCCACTACCAGAAGGCTCCACTTTATCCCCCAAAACTCGCGCAGACCTTCGTTCACCGAAAACGAAGGTCATCCCCCCGCCACTTCAGGCACTTGTTCCGGTGGAAGGTGTAGCAGAACTCGAAGCGAAGGAAAGTCAATTTTCTCTCGATGCCTTCATCTCGAACCCCCCGGAAGGCCTCCGCTTGAAGGACGTCACCCTTTCTGCCGATTACAAGGCCCTCCTTGACGACATCGCTTGGCGATTCGCTGGAATGCCTCCCGCCAATTTCAATGTATCCAAAGCAACTCAAAAGCAAAAGGACGTGCTCGCAAGGCGAAAGAAAAGGTTTAGGGAACTGTTGGCGGGCTGGGGATACACTGGAGTCTCCCCAGCAAAGGCTGCCGAGCACATTTTCCAAGAACACCTCAAGAAGTTCCGTGGTGAACGTGTCAAGGTGTATCGGGCCATGTTCACATCAGAGCCTCCTGAAATTCTGGATGACCTGTGGAATAAATACGGGGTCGGCGTGTATTGGTCGAACGCACGAGGCGGGGCTGACCAATTCGGGGGGGCACAGAGCCGCCAGTTCAAATTCCACCCAAGCAGCCGAATCGCCTTCCTCATGGGAACCGTTCCCTTTGGTGACGTCAATTGGTTCGGAACCCTTCAGGCCAACGTCATGTTCGGGATTGCAGAAAGTGAAGTGAGGATGTTCTCCGACTCAACGGTCAAGGTGGACAAAGTCGAATTCTACAAGTTGGACCAGAAGGCCCGGGAGAAATATCTCGGGCTCGAGGGATTGGGAGGACGATACCAAAAGCCATGGACCGACCCAGCGGTAAAGCCTGTCGATGTTTGGAATGTGAATGAATCCTATTTTGCATTCGTTTCACCGAAGGAATCATTTGATGATGACGATGAATTTGAAAACCCCAAAGACCTCTTCGACTGGTTCGAGGAGTGGGTTCACCTCATCAACATGAAGAACAAGGAACTGAAAGCCTTCCTTGATTCACCACTGGGCAAGAAGGCTGGCCTTTCCAAGCAGCAAGCGAAGGACTGGAACAACATCAAGAGTGGTCGTGTCAGTGGCCGACGCATCCTGAAAATGCGAGCCAAACTCGGTTTGACCGGCCCGAAGGACTACATCAAACCCGGTCCTCGTATCATTGAAAACTACTACGAGAAAGCACTGAGCAAGTGGACGGGTCCATCTGATGACCCACTCAAGGGCGAGACCGATTGGGACTGGTGCAAGCGTCAGGTCCGTTTCGTCAAGCGGACGAGTGCCTTCCCATACAACCCGAATGCTGAGGAGCGCAAAGGTCCCCTTGTCCGTGCACAGAAGACGCAGTCCAAGCCATCACGCCGCCTCCTTTCCCTGTGGGTTTGGGGACATGACCCTTGGCGATGGGCACGAAAGAACGGCTACGAGCGCATGTCGCCCTGTCCTGACGTCCCGTGGGTCGGTATGACAGAGAAG